>Ga0182240_100007_pt1 | contig 139058 bp, 127 predicted proteins | sample hydfrates4_PW_90_FD_145594 | JGI IMG/M metagenome (GOLD analysis project Ga0182240, IMG submission 145594) | Subsurface microbial communities from deep shales in Texas, USA - hydraulic fracturing test 4_PW_90 | ecosystem: Environmental > Aquatic > Deep subsurface > Shale gas/oil reservoir >...
CGGGCCACTAAAGAATTGTTGCCGGTTTCAATGGCTTCCTTAACCACTTTTAACTTGAATTCAGGTGAGTATTTTTTCCTTTTCATACCAACGTGCCTCCTGTTGATTATTATTTTATCAACTTAAGACACGTTGTCCAAGATTATTAGGGGGCTAATAAGAAACCTACTTTGTCACCTCTTTGAATTGATTGTAAGACGGTGTTTCAATTCCTCATAGGTAGGCTACAAACCAGATAAGCCTACAGCACAGGGTGTAGGTAGTGCCAGTTTCAATTCCTCATAGGTAGGCTACAAACAAAGGATGAAAGCGCGGATGACGCTAATGGCAAAAGGTTTCAATTCCTCATAGGTAGGCTACAAACTTCCGGAGCTAGGTTTACTCGGACTTCGTTTCCGGGGGTTTCAATTCCTCATAGGTAGGCTACAAACCGTCACCCCCGGCGAACATCTCCGGGTCATATTCACTGTTTCAATTCCTCATAGGTAGGCTACAAACTTGAAGTTCTGCAGTGGTTTGAAGTCCATCATTCATGTTTCAATTCCTCATAGGTAGGCTACAAACTCGAACGTTCGCTGCCATTTCATCACATCCATAACTGGTTTCAATTCCTCATAGGTAGGCTACAAACGTGGACAGCTGGTATGTACTGCAAGTAGCTTAGGAGGGTTTCAATTCCTCATAGGTAGGCTACAAACGATACCGGGGGAAGATGAAGAAGATACTGAAGTGTGTTTCAATTCCTCATAGGTAGGCTACAAACATCTAGTGCATCAACCACATACTTCAGTGTCTCGGCAGTTTCAATTCCTCATAGGTAGGCTACAAACAGCAAACTCCGGAACCTCAGAGACATCAACTATGCAGGTTTCAATTCCTCATAGGTAGGCTACAAACTCCGTAGACCGTACACCACAGGGGAAGACCAAAAGTGTTTCAATTCCTCATAGGTAGGCTACAAACCACAAGAATTTATAGTTTTAATTATCCCTGAATCATTGTTTCAATTCCTCATAGGTAGGCTACAAACCACCTTCTGGAGCATCACCTTCAACGGTTATCTCAAGTTTCAATTCCTCATAGGTAGGCTACAAACCCCTTATCATCCAGGACATTAGAAACCCTTAACTTGTTTCAATTCCTTATAGGTAGGCTACAAACTTACAGGAAAATTTCGGGAAATGAATCCCGTGAATCTGTTTCAATTCCTTATAGGTAGGCTACAAACGAAAACTGCAGGGCAGGCTTTTGTTGTTCATTGTTTAGTTTCAATTCCTTATAGGTAGGCTACAAACCAGAGCTAGGCTGGATGAGTTTGGCCTGGAAGACTGGTTTCAATTCCTTATAGGTAGGCTACAAACAATATAGTACGCCCACCATAGAGGCCAGTATCAAGCGGTTTCAATTCCTTATAGGTAGGCTACAAACAAAATGTACCCGCTTGCTTCATCCTTATACACCATGGTTTCAATTCCTTATAGGTAGGCTACAAACGGCGTTGCCAATGCCAAGGGATACCGGCCGCAGGAGGGTTTCAATTCCTTATAGGTAGGCTACAAACCCTCTTATAGCTGATGTTACTATGATGGAACGGATGTTTCAATTCCTTATAGGTAGGCTACAAACTGCCATTATCGCCCCGCCTTTCTTAAATATTATTTGTGTTTCAATTCCTTATAGGTAGGCTACAAACCCGAGTGGCTATCGACCAGGGCGGGAGAATTAGGCCTGTTTCAATTCCTTATAGGTAGGCTACAAACTTCACCGACAGCAAGGGTCTCTTGCAACCCATCAGGTTTCAATTCCTTATAGGTAGGCTACAAACATTAGTCCTGACGGAACTCCAAAAGATTGATGACCCCTGTTTCAATTCCTTATAGGTAGGCTACAAACCCACTTTGTCCAGGTTGTAGTCCTCTGCGGTGTCGAGTTTCAATTCCTTATAGGTAGGCTACAAACGATTGAGGGAAGCACCAAAGAACGGGCGACTATGTGTTTCAATTCCTTATAGGTAGGCTACAAACAACGTGAAGGAGTTTTTAAAGGCTAACGACTTAAGGTTTCAATTCCTTATAGGTAGGCTACAAACATATAATTTTCGTGGGGAATATACACATCACTGGCAGTTTCAATTCCTTATAGGTAGGCTACAAACCCGACGCCAATGGCAAGGCGGTCGCGGCCACCACGTGTTTCAATTCCTTATAGGTAGGCTACAAACCCCGTTCCCACAGTTTTACCTCTCCATCCCTGCGGTGTTTCAATTCCTTATAGGTAGGCTACAAACGTTCATACCAACAGCGCCGATACTTCCAAATGGATGTTTCAATTCCTTATAGGTAGGCTACAAACTACCCACTGGGCAGAGGATCATTTTCCGAGGAGCTGAGTTTCAATTCCTTATAGGTAGGCTACAAACCTCATTGTCAAACAGTAGGAAATACGCCTTCTCCAGGGTTTCAATTCCTTATAGGTAGGCTACAAACCTGGATGTTTACGAAGTCGAATTGGAGGACGGTAGGGGTTTCAATTCCTTATAGGTAGGCTACAAACCTCCGTGCATATCGGAATTTTTATCGTGGAGGTAGCTGTTTCAATTCCTTATAGGTAGGCTACAAACATTTTTTATGCTCAAAGTGAGCAAGGGACAGGCGGGTTTCAATTCCTTATAGGTAGGCTACAAACCCACATTAAAAGAGATGGATCAATTGCTTGCGAATAGGTTTCAATTCCTTATAGGTAGGCTACAAACATTGTTGAAGTATAATCCCCGGCGGGTCTTTCCAGGGTTTCAATTCCTTATAGGTAGGCTACAAACCCGGTCTGGCATACGTCCCCCCTACTGGCACCGGGAGTTTCAATTCCTTATAGGTAGGCTACAAACGTTACCTGGAAATCTGTATCCAGTTCGCGGTTTGACAGGTTTCAATTCCTTATAGGTAGGCTACAAACGGTAATTGATGACAGCAGCATAGCGGAGCCTCCTTAGTTTCAATTCCTTATAGGTAGGCTACAAACGCTGAAATTATTATATCAACATACTATGTAAAAGTGTTTCAATTCCTTATAGGTAGGCTACAAACGCGTTTTTATGCGCCAAAAAAAAGAGGAAAAAAGAAGTTTCAATTCCTTATAGGTAGGCTACAAACCTTTGCTTCCTCCTCCTCTTTCCGGATTTCCCTAAGTTTCAATTCCTTATAGGTAGGCTACAAACCCGATTTTTTGTACTTTTTGACCCATTTTTCTTATTGTAACAGTAAAATTATGACCTAAACAAGCTTTTTTAGGTACTAATACGCACTTTTAAAGAGATTTTAACCGTATTATAAGCAATTTTTTCCGTCGACCCCCGGGGTTTTTTGCGTTATTGGGGGTCGACGGAATTTTTTTACAGGAAAATATCCTCGCCACCCTTTTCTATGCCCATTATTTCGCGGGTTGAATACTGCAGCGAGCGGAACACGTAAATAACCACGGAATCTTCTTCATCATCTATGATGCCGCGGAGCTCTGCCTTTAGTTTATGGTAATTGGCCTTGGATATTTCACCTTCCAACACGGAGTTTTGCACCCAGTGTAGGTATTTCCTGGCGGTTTTCAAAACCTTTACCACCCTTTTTACATTTACATCATACACCAGTATAACAAACATGTCTACCACCTCTACTCCTTACCACTGGGCAATGAATGGCTCATAAAACTTTTCCCCAATCAGGTGTTTTTCCAGTTTGTACAGCTCCAGGCGAATAATCCTCCTGTAGGAGACCGGTCTTCCGATGCCTTTATGTTTAATAGTTGTTTTTAATTTGGAATCCAATTCTTGCACGAAGGTTTTCCGGGCCCGGTCTTTCATCATGATCCCTTCGCCCTCTTCTTCAAAGTCATTAACGGTAACCATTTTTTTCCCCAGGATGCTGAAAATCACCCTGTCCACAATGATGGGCTTGAATATTTCCGCTATGTCCAGGTTTAGTGAAAACCTGCGGAAGTTTGTGGCGTGTAAAAAACCTATGCGCGGGTCCAGGTGGGTCTTATATATTTCACTTAGGACTATGGTGTACATCATACTGTTGCCAAAACTAATCAGAGTATTTAAATGGTTTCTGGGTGGTCGCCTGGATCGTTCTTCGAAAGGAAAGTCCGGGTTGCGAGTAATTTTGTCGAAAACCCTATAATACCTGTCCCTGATGTTGCCTTCCGCTGCCATTAGCCGGCTGATATCGTGGCAGTCATCCAAGGACATAATAACCCCATCCACCCTGTCCAGGGTTTCAGAGATACCCCCCACGCGATTGTTATAATACCGCAGCACCTGCCTAATGTTCCGAGCGGCCCCGCTGACAAACTGCCGGGCAATGTGGATGCGCTCTTTTTCATCCAGGTAGTGTTCGGCCTGCTTCAAGATCATGTACCCGGAATTCAAGTGTTCTCTGGGGTAAAAGCTGCCCATGTAGTAGCCGTGGTAGCTAAAATAGTGAATAATGATTTCCTTTTGGGAGGCAAATTCCAGGAACTTTTTGTTCAAGGAGACCTCCCCGAAAACCATTATTTCCCCCACGTCCTCTACTGGTAGGTACTTTTTTTGCTCTTCCGTTTCAAAATACAGGGTATTACCTTTTCGTTTGAGCCGGCCATCGTTAAAAATATAAATGGTCTTTTTCAAAAGAATCCCCCCCTAGGCCCAGCAAAAATCAGCATAGGCACAATTGCGGCATACCTGTTTTTTCTCTGCCTCAGGGGGGACAGGTTCGTAAATAATGCGGAGAATATCTTTTTTTGCCTGCTCTAATTCACCCATTAGCTCATCAGTTAGCTCTACCAGTTCCCGTCTTTTCTCCTTGGGGAAAAGGAGCTCCCCCCTGGCTTTTATTCCTTTCTGATATAACTCCCACAGGTAAAAAGCTAGCTGCATTTTTGCACTTTTAAAGTGCTTGCTGCTCTTTTTTACTTCAGCCACCACCAGGCCATGCTTGTCTTTCCTTACCACATCGAATTTCATGTGCCCTAAGGCTATTTCCTTTTTATCCCTGCTATAGGTCTGCTCAGCAAAAAAACGTCCCAACACTACGTTAGTATCGTCCTGATCTGCGTTAATTTTCCTCCCCATGAGCCATACTTCCCGCTTGCATACGTAGTAGTACCATACCAGGGTACCTCCAACACTGATATCACTATCCGGCACCAAGACACCTCCTCCCGTTGTAAAGCAATGACTAAAAGAAACTGGCGGAAAAGTCTTCACCCGCCTTGCCGCTCAGATGAGCCAGGCCGGTCTCTTCGGAGTAGGAATCAGGGTCCGCCAGCCGGGGAATGGGGGCATCTTCTAGGGACGCCGCCAGCGGAACTGCCATTTTATCGCTCACCGGGACTGTAAAGTACTGCAGCAAAGCCATAAAACGTTTTCGGTTAAGGAATGAGAGCTTTAAATGCTGCCTATCAACAAAAGCCTCATACAGCTCTTCTACCCCACCGGGGGCAAAGTACTGCAAAAGCTGCCGGGACGTGTCATCTAGGTAGTCTTCCCCCCAGGGTGTAAAAAGGCTGATATGCGGAATGTCTGCCCCGAAGGGACTCATTCCGGAAATGGCGGACCATCTGCCGCAGGCCGCGTCAACTAAACCGTCCAGTACTGCTGTATGAGTGTTACGCGCGAAACTGTTTTTATAAAATTCCTGCACCACCCCGGTGGTTGACGGCTCATCCCATGCGGGGCAGTCTGAAAGGCAGCGGTCTGTTTCTTCCCGCGATATAGCCGAGTGGTATACATAGTTACGGGTATTGGTTTCCCCATTGCGCAGGAAGGAAAAAACTATTACCTCAGCCTTTTCCCCCTCAGCATGCCTGTTGGCCCTTCCCGCGGCCTGGGCAATGGATGGCATTACCGGCAGGGCCCGCATAAGGGTACGGAAGCTGAGGTCCACCCCAGCCTCCAATACCTGGGTACAGATTACCACCACCGGCTTTCCGGTGCGGAGCATCTCCGCAATCTCCCTTATCCTGCTTGCCTTGTGTAAAGGGGTCATGCAGCCGGAAAGGTTATAACAGCTAACTCCCGGGGGCACAAGCTCTTTAACCCTTTTATAAACCAGTGCCGCATCCCGTATGGTGTTTAAAACTACACCCACTGAATTTACTTCACCGATTTTATGCAGCACCATTTGGGCCACCCCATCCTGGTCCAGCGGGTCTTGCAGGGTGTTTACGTGATACCGGTCTGGGATTCTGAATTCGGGGGCCAGGGCGATTAGCTCCCGGGGAAGACCAAACTGGGCGGGGGGAAGAGTTGCAGTTGTAAGTAATACCTGCAGGTCATACTCTTCAGAGGCTGCGGCCAGCATGTGCAGGAAAAGGTTCCATACCGCCCCGTCTATGATCTGCGGCTCATCAATGATAACAAATGCCCTTTCCAGGCCCTTTAGCCGCATGGCCTGCTGTGACCGGCCGGGAAAGAGGGCTCGGAATAGCTGGTTAAATGTGGTGGTGATTACCGGCGCCGCCTGCCAGGACTCCAGGGCGAGGTAAAAGGTCTCTTCTGAGCTGCCCTCCGGCACGCTTTGCTCCATAACGGAAAGGTGATGGTGCTGCACTACATCCAGCCCTGTACTGGCCCTTATTTCGGCTGTGGCCTGGGAGAGAATGGACAGGTAGGGTGCCACGTATATAATCTTTTGTGCTGTCCCCCGGGTGCAGGCAGCAAGAGCCAGCCTTAAGGCCGAAAGGGTTTTTCCCAGGCCGGTAGGCAGTAATAAGCTAAAGAATCTTTCCTGCTCGTTAGAAATATAGCTCTTAAGAACATTGTCCTGCAGCCACTGCCGCAGTGACACCAGCTCCCTCGATGCTCCTTCCGCCAATGCCTTTTCCTTTTTGGCCCGGCAGATTGATACCAAGCTATAGTGAGCCCGCCGGGCATCTTCAGCAGCTAAAAAGACAGGCTGTAGGCCTGCGGCGTGATACCGGTCGGCTGCAATCAACCCGGCCGTTGTGGAGCGCAAGGCATACAGCGCAGCACTTGCGTATCTGTTTTTCCCCTTTTCCAGGCAGCGCTCGGTGAAACCGGGCAGGTTGTAATGCCAGCGCTCCCAGGTGAGGGGAAAGTCTTCCAGCCAGTCCTTAAACCGCGTTGCCCCCGGTTTACACCCGGGGACATGTTCGGATACCAGTTCCAGCAACCCCTTTAAGTCCAGGTGGTCAAAATAATCCGGTTTTAGAGTGTTATCCCAGGGGACATCAGGTGCAATATCATGCAGTGTCCCGTGATGGTCATAGACATCCATGGCCAGCCTCATAATAAGCAGCTGCTTGTCCTTTAGCTCTGCCCCTTTAAGTTTCCAGGTTCTTATTAAATGAACTGCACAATAGCAAAACAGTGCTGCCCCGGCGGGTGAGTGCGCCGGTCCTTTCCGGCGCTTTTCCTCCGGGGTATTAATATATTTCTGCCACCCGGTGTGCGCCTTGCCGGCGTCATGCACCAGGCCGGCAAGGAACCTTAAGACCTCCTCTTTATTTCCGACGGGCCTGCCCCATGCAAAGGCCACAGCCTCCAAGTGTTTAACCAGCGGGAAGGTATTACTATCATCCGGGGGTCTTGCAATGCACTCTTTTAAGGGAATCACCACAGGCAAACCACCTCTGGTGTATCAATATTATAAAAGCGGTAGGGCTTTTGCTGGTTAATGCTGTTTCGTGGTTCAAACACGATGGGCCTGCCATTTGTTTCATAGATGACGTTAATTGTCCCACGAAAGCGCCGGTCTCCCACATATTCGTAGTGCATGCCCCCCACTCTCCCGTACTGAGATCCGTCAATGGGAACTAAGTTTTCAATGGCGTGGCTTGGAATAACAGTCTTACAAGTTAATTCCCTACCGGACTCGGGATTTATTTCTTTTGCTTGCGCGTACTGCACAAGTCTAGGGAAGGTTAGACAATAAGCACTTCCCATATAGGTATGATAATGACTATGCCCCTCCCGCAACATATCATGCAGTTTTTCTATGTGATTACCGGTATAGTAAATTCGGTAGCCGGGGTTGACCACCAATTCTATGGAAGTAGGCCGGTTAAAAGTGCTGGCGGCCTCACCCAACCACCCTTTGCCCAGCATGGACATTTCCTGCGAGCAGGTTTGTACAGGGTGGAGAAGCTCGATTCCCGCCCAGTTTTCTCCTGTTAGGCACTCCAGCCCCAGGATAGAGGCCATCAGGCCTTGCAGTACCGTCCTGGTAATAAATGGGTATGTGGCATGTGTTCCCGTGGTGTCAGGCCGGCGGAAATGCCCCAGCTTTGCCTTTATATCGAACACAAGCATTTTCAGCTACATCACCCCGCTTTCCTCATCCGGGCCTTTTTTACCTCTAGTCAAGCTCATGTTGGTCCCCCGGTAGGTTTCCGGTTATTTTAAAACCCGGGTGTACCCAATACCGCACGCGGGCTATCTTTTTCTTGTTATTAGCGAGTAGTTCCTCCAGACCAGAGACATCAAGCTCCACCTCGGAAAGATTGGTGGGGGGATTACCACCGGTCCAGGCTTCCCGCCCCGGCTTGAGGGCAATGAAATCTTCCAGATAGCCGATGCGGAAGAAGGGGTCTTTATATTCCACGTGGAGCAAAAAAAGGGGCTGCTGAATGCCGCGTCCCCGTGCTTGCCGGTGCTGCGTGCCTTTCCACAGGGACTCCAAAAGAAGGTCGAGGTCATCTTTGTCCATGCCCGTATCTTCCGCAATGTTGGCATTTACCACCGCCGGCATGGCAAAAACGGCAAAGGGGAGGGTATAAGTTGTCCAGATGGTACCCTGCTGGCTCCCTTGCTGCTCGCCTGCATCGTCCACTTTAATGTCTTTGCTGGGCATTACCACCGTACCCTGTACGTATTTGGTTTCCACCGGGTGCAGGGAGTGAGCCCAACCAAACTGGACAGGGCCGGTCTGGTTAAAACTTTCTTTACCCACGCTGTATACAGCTCCAAATACCCTCATATCAAAGGCGGAAGCCATAAGATCATCTCGCTTGTTTTTCGATGCCTTCTTTTTAGCCTGTTCCAAAATAGCCTCGGCCAGTTTCTGCCTGCCCAGCAGCTTACCGTCTTCCGTGCGCTCCTGGCGGCAAAAAACAAAATAGCGCTTTTTCTTACCCCCGTCGGGGTACTTGGCTAAAACAAAATCCCTTACATCCCGCTTGATGCTTACATCCGAAAGGGAAATACGGCCGTCATCTTCACCGAATAAACGCCGGGCATCACTCTCATTTAAAGGATCCCTATTTGGTATTCCGTCTTTAACACATTTTACAAATAGTATTTCGCCGCTGTTTATATTCAATAAAAAAACCTCCTTTAATCCTGGTTATTGTTCTCTTCTTTTTGGCCGCTCCCGGCAAGGGCATAGCCCGCCCAAAAAGCAGCCATAAAGGCGTCCCTTTCCTTTTGCGTCTCATTCCTCAAGCGGCTGTACTCCATCAGCACCACAGCAAAGCGCTGCCTAAGGTCGTCTGAAATTTTCATGTTCAGCTTGCGGGCATATTCATCCATACGGGAAAGTGCCTTTTTCCAGATTACTTCAGGTGTCAGGCTGCTGCCAAAGGTCATCACCCGGTGTTTTATAAAGTCGTTTCCGTTACTGGCATGCCAGTACTGGCGGGCAAAAATTCTCACCAGGTGCCCGGCGGCGAAGCCCAGTTCTTCCGGGTCATTAAACTCTAAGTTTTTTACGGGACCTTCAGCAATTAACCTTTGGAAATCCCTCCAGTCTCTCATCCACTCATAACCCCCGTTTCCAGTTTCCAATGCTACTGCATCAAAATACTTTTTTAAAAATTCGGAAAAGGCGAGGTAAAATATTACCTCAGATCGTAGTTCATGAAATCCCTCAGGTAGCTTGCGAGATAATTCACTCATCCGCCGGGAAACATTTGTAAGGAACAGCTTGCGAGAAATATTGCCCCGGTGTAAAACCGTACTTAACATCTTCCATGTATAGGGCGCCCCATAAGCCGTAGTTAATAAGTATGGTAGTGAGCTGTAACGGGTTATTAGAAATCCCATGTGGTTTTCTGAAATTTGACCGTGCAGTGCTGTGGCCAAATCCACGGCAAAGTTCTTGACTTCTCCGGCAATTTTCTTTAATTGCCGGGCCACGGAAGGGACTACATCCTCAATGGTGGCCCGCAGGTGGACATCACCGCGGCCGGTATCACCGGAGTAGTACATAATGGTTAGCCGGTAGTGATCAGCATCCATTTCCTGCGGTAAGAACATTTCAAACCCTGTAATTTCTTCTAGGTGCATGTCCAATTTGTTTTTGCGGGGCTTATTTCCTAACATGGTACTCATGCCGTCCACAAAGCCCAGTCGCTCTTCTTCATCTTCCAGAAAACTATCCAGTACGGGTAGTGCAAAGGCACAGCCTTCTATGCTGTCGGGGTTTCCCCTGCGGGACAGCTCTTTTCCTGCGGCAGTAGTCGATGGCGAAAATAACTCTTTGGTCAGCCAGTAATTCAGCGGCCTGGCTAATTTATTGAATAAGTTAGCGCCATAGGTTAAGGCCCCGTAACAGGCTGGGCAAAGGGCTATTGTTTCCACTAGTTCCTTCGGCTTCATGGAGACGGGTAAGGGACACTTCCAGGTGGGAGTAAACCATCGCCATGCCTTGCAGTACGAAGAGACAACCCTATCTTCCTGGCCGCAAAAATAACATGCCGCCTCCCCCTTTTTTTTCTCACCCATCTCCGCCCCCTCAGCAAGCTTTGCCTCCCAAAACCTTTCCATGATCAGTTCCAAATCCGCCACCAAATACTTGTCCCTATGGAGTACACTGGGGCCCATATAAGCAAGGGAGCTGTCACCAACCGGGATTTCATCATGCAGTCGGTAAGGACTGTTTTCATCCAACACGGCCAGTACAACCAGTCCGAGCATTTTGCTGCCCTGATAAGTTTCAGATGTGACCATCCGTAATTTTTGAGCAGTTTGCGCAACTTGAGCCTCCGTTAAGTTGATTCCAATGGTCCTGTTAAGGCGGCCCTGGAGGAATTTTTCAACCTCCTCTGTTTCCCTGACAAAGGCTTGAAAATGCTTGTCGTACACCAGGTAAGCGGGTACCCCATAGCGTCCCTGGGGCTTTAAGGGGTTTCCAGACGGAATGACAAACGGCGCCCCCACAGCTCGGTTGACATCCTGCACGAAAACCTGTTTTTTGCTATTGGGTTGCTGTAACTGGTATTCTCCCCATTCCTGTACCGGAAGCGCTTCAATATTCACTCCGTCACTGGATGAATCAATTTCAACAACGAAGACATTGGCCAAAAAACTTTTAGCGTTTACTGCAGCAACATCAGATACCTGGTGCAATATTTGTCGTGAAGAAATTCCTCCTTCTACCATAGGCCTGCCTAACCTGATTAAACTCTCAATTAACAATTTAAATCCCCCCCTTCTCTAGTCCCTTTTTCCAATTCCACGCAGCCAAAGCCCTGCGGGTTTTTGGCTCCTAAGCCTGCATCCACCGCCACCTGCAGCAGCTCCCTAGGGCCGTTGAGCCTCATGCGGCACGTGTAACCTTTTATAACGGTGTCCTTATACTTAGTAATATTCATACGCGGCCGGTTAAGCTGTTCCACCGTCAGCCTTCCTCCTGGGGCTTCACTTCCGTAAAAGGCCTCATATTTTCTGCACAGATTAGCCTCCAATAATCTTGTAAATTCATTTTCACCTGGCTGAAAATAACACGTGTATTTCCCTCCGCCCGGCTTTTCAAATGTACTATAAACCACCACCGGTGAAATTAAATTCAGGCCCACGGACTCACCCGAGACTTCTGCTTTCTCTGCGGTAATCCCGGTAACTTCAAGGGATAGATTACCCAGGCGAATCTCCCCATCTCCTAACATACATCCCATTAAAGAGGTGCAAAATTCTTTAATCGGCGAGGAAATATAAAGCTTAGCACCTTCCGGAAAGGATATTTGTTTCCTGTCCCGGTTCAAGTGGTACCTCCCCAGCAGGCGGGAGAAAGTAAAGAATTTAAAGCTACGACCGTTATGTAAATATCCCTTGTCATGAAGAAAGTCCGCCAGTTCTGTGGAAATATTTTCGTAAACAGCTCCCTGAATGAGGCGGTTATAGTGTATGGGTAAAACAAAGTTTTTTTTCTTTGCCTGTAATGAGAGACATAGTCGCAAAATGTAACCTCCCGCAAAGTATGGTAAATAATCATACTATTTCCTTATTTGTAGTTAAATTTCCTCTATATTCATTAAAAAATCTTCGAAATAATAAGCCCCGGAACGGTCAGCACCCTGCGCTCACTTACTCGGGCATTCTGATTGAATGGGCTCACTTCGCTCTTGTTGCCCCGCCTTCTCCCGGTCTTCGCTGCGTACAAAAGCTATAAAGCAAATTTTTCATTCCTCTGATGGTGCCGCTGTATGGTGGCATGGTCTCTCCCTACAAAAAGTAAGTAGGTTTTTGCTACGTAATGTCTGTGGTGAGCAGTAAAAAAGCCACCCGTCGAAGACGGATGGCAAGTATTTGCAATCTACTGACACTCGTTGTGAGAACTACTGACACTTGTTATGAGAATCTACAACTACAGCTGCTATCTACAACAACACACATATAAAATCAAAAAACCCTGTCATCTGGTCACCCTTTTGAGACAAGAAACTTTCCAACTGCTCTCCGGTCAAACTCCGAACTACATCAGGATTGTTTTCGTCCGCCTCGCCGAACATTACCCTCTGAATTTTGCCCAATTCAATGGTTATGGTGATTACTATATCTTGCTGCCCGTTAAAATCCGTCCTGAATTCAAATTCATCGAACTCTTCCACCGGATCAGGAAGATATGTGCACTTTACCCCGTATCCATTGAGACTGCTTTCATCTTTTATGTTTTCGATATTTAACTCACTGCCCATATATTTACGAAATCTTTCCATTTAGTTATCCCCCCGGTTTCAATATTATTACTTAATATTTCCTCTTCTTTATCACAGGTCCCTTCTCCTTCCCCGTTATTTTTCCTCAAAATATCCTTGGGAAACACGTGCTTGTCACCTATCGGGAAAGACGTGCTATAATGTAATACTAAGTATTGACTTCACGGAGTGATTTAATGATCCTTTTGCAGGCTTCTCACATCTATAAATCCTTTGGAGAAGAGAAAATTCTCGAGGACGTAACCCTTACCGTTCAAAATAACGAGCGAATAGGATTGGTGGGTGCCAACGGTGCCGGTAAATCCACCCTTTTAAAAATAATAACCGGAGAAATAGAAGCAGACCGGGGAGACATTTTTAAGGCAAAGGATGTGGCCATCGGGTATCTATCCCAGGACGGGGGTCTGGAATCCGGGCGTACCGTTTGGGAAGAATTACAGGAAGCTTACCGCCCCTTAATTAACCAGGAACAAGAATTGCGCGAACTGGAATCCCTAATGGGTGACCCCTGTGTAATAGCGGATAAAGAAAGATACAACCAGGTAAGTAAAAGGTACGCCACTCTGGAGGAACAATTCCGGCTTGCAGATGGGTATTCATATAAGGCCACCATCCGCAGCATTCTTCAGGGTTTAAAGTTCGTGGACGAAGATCATAATAACGTTATCTATTCCTTGAGTGGGGGACAAAAAACCCGTTTAGCCCTGGCCAAGCTGTTAATGCTAAAACCGGATATCTTAATTTTGGATGAACCCACCAACTATTTGGATATGGAAACCATGGCCTGGTTGGAAAAATACCTGCAGTCGTACCAGGGGGCTATTTTGGTAGTTTCCCACGATCGCTATTTTTTGGACAACTTGATGAATACAATCTTTGAACTGGAAAATCATCAAATCACCAGGTATAACGGCAATTACTCCCGGTTTGTACAGCTTAAGAATGAGAGACTGGAACAGCAAATGGCGGAATATAAAAAACGCCAGGCGGAAAAGGCCCGCTTGGAAGAGTTTGTGGAAAAAAATGTTACCCGTGCCTCTACGGCAGGCCGGGCCAAGGCCAGGCGCAAGCAATTAGAAAAGATGCAACCCGTGGAAGCACCGGTAATCAATTCCGACAAAGTGGCTATCTCCTTTGATATTCGTCGTAAAAGCGGACGGGAAGTTTTAACGGTACAGGATCTGGCCGTAGGGTACCGCAACACAACGGTGGCTCAAAACATTAATTTCCAAATCGAACGAGGCCAGCGAGTTGGCTTGCTGGGACCTAACGGTACAGGTAAAACCACCTTATTGAAAACCATTGCCGGTAGACTTCTCCCTTTGGAAGGTGAGATTTGGGAAGGTTTCCATGTAACCATTGGCTACCATGACCAGGAACAGGAGCACCTTTCCCCACATAAAACTGTATTAAATGAATTGTGGGATCAATACCCGGGCCTTGATGAAAAAGACGCCCGGGCAGTACTGGGAAGGTTTCTATTTTCAGGAGAAGATGTATTTAAGCAAGTTTCCACATTGAGCGGAGGGGAAAGGGCCCGGTTGGCTCTGGCCAAGTTGATGTGCCAAGAGGCAAATTTTTTGATCCTCGACGAACCCACCAACCACCTGGATATATATAGTAGAGAGGCCCTGGAAGATGCCCTTTTGGAGTATCCCGGCACACTGCTTTTTGTTTCCCACGACAGATATTTTATTAATAAAATCGCCAATGTAATTCTTGAGCTTAATTCCAGCGGCATAACCAGTTACCCCGGTAGCTATGATTATTATATACGGAAAAAGAACAGCCTGAATGAAAGTGATAAGAACTCCGGGGATAATAACGACACAAAGAACAACCAGGTTGATAAAAAACCCGGCAAAGGAAAACTTCACTACCTGCGCAATAAAGAAAAGGAACGGGAAGAAAGAAGGCGCCTGCGCCGTATCGACGAACTGGAAAGACTAATAAAGGAAACGGAAAAAAATATAGCCGCCTTGGAAGAAGAACTTTATCAACCGGAAGTATACGGCAACCATACTATCTTTAAGGAAAAAAGCGAAATGTTGGAACACCTGACCAAAAATTTGGAAAAATACCTGGAAGAGTGGGTTCTTCTAGAGGAAACACAAAGTGAGCGGTAAAAAGGGCTTTTTTGAATTTTTTTAAAAGTTGGTAAAATAATTAGAGGAAATAAAGTCCCAATCAAGAAAAACTAGTTAACAACTTAAATGTTTGCGGGGTGTATTTATTGTATATACACAGGCTTTTTGTATACGGAACTTTGCTGCCCGGGCTGGATAACTATAACCGGTTTTTAAAGCCCTGTGATCCCAAATCCTTTAAAGCCAGGGCCAGGGGAGTTATGTATTACCTGCCGGATGATAACTACCCGGTGGTAGTGGACGGCGAAGGGGTTGTAAAGGGTACCCTTTACGAAGCCGACGACTTGAGCCTGGCTTTGACCCAGATTGATGAAATTCAAAAGTATACCGGGGTGGAAAGTCAGAGTCACTTAATCCGGGAAATAAGGGACGTTGAAAATCTGGACACGGGTGAAATAGTCAAGGCACACATGTATTTGTGGCCTCCGTCAAAGGCACAGTGGCTTAGAAAACACGCTGCCATCATTCATACCGGTGATTGGCTTGGATTCTTGCGGAACAAAAGTCAAACCCCGTGAAATTAGTTTCACGAGGTTTGATTTTTTTAGTCGGCTTTTGTTAATATCGCCATCTCACAGAAGGGGCAAAACCGCGGTTCTTCCTGTGGCTTTACCCAAAACTCCAATTTACACTCGTTACAAATATACTTAACCAGTTTTTCCGCTTCACACATTTCAGCACCCTCCTTACACTCTAGGCTCCTCCAAGATATTCGACGCCTTCAATGCGAACCCCTTTCATAAACCTTTATATCTTTATCATTTCCAAATCAGTAATGCGGAAACATTTTGAAAACACTTGCTATTACAAAACATTTGTGAACCCTTGCACAATTTTACATATTGTATACAATATACCTAAAGCAACTCCACTCTAAGGGGGTAATAAAATGAGAGCGGCCCTTACATTAATTTTTGTAGTATTCGGTGTACCCTTGCTGACCATGCTGTTAATATCCGGCTACGAATTTATAAGTCACTGCTTTAGGCCAAGGAAGCAATCCGGCGTGTCGCCGGTTTCCTCTTCCGTTACAATACAAGCAAGGATGGACTAGACAATCAACAGTTGACATAACATAAATATCTTAGATAATTCAATTAACCGGATTCTATCAATGAATCCGGTTAATTTCCCTTCTCAGCCAATCCAGCGCGATTACCGCCGTTCTGTTCCTTATTTTATTTCTGTCTCCCGCGCACTGAATTTTTTTTATCTTTGTCTCACCATTTAAATGCAGACCGGTGTAAACTAACCCCACCGGTTTTTCCGGAGTCCCTCCCCCGGGACCGGCTATTCCGGTGGTGGACAGGCCTATGTGGGTATTTGATACCGATGCAATGCCCGCAGCCATTTCACCGGCTGTTTCCGCGCTTACGGCACCAAATTTCTCCAGGGTATCCTCACGCACACCCAGGTACCTCACTTTGGCCCCATTACTGTAAGTTACTGCTCCTTCTTTTAAAACCGAGGAAATGCCGGGATAATTGACAAGCCGGGCGGTAATGATTCCCCCGGTACATGATTCCGCAACAGAAATGGTAAGGCCCTTATTAACCAGAGCTTCACCCACCACTTCTTCAAGGCTTGTTTCCCCTTCCCCGTATATATTTTCTCCCAATCGCTCTCTGATTTTCTTTTCCACCGGGGCAATAAGGTTGTTGACCTCTTCCAGGTTCCGCCCTTTAGCGGTTATTCTCAGTGTTACCTCCATCTCCTTGGCATAAGGAGCCACAGTGGGGTTGGTTTGGGCGTCTATTATGTCTTCTATCCTTTCCGCCATGGTGCTCTCTCCGAGGCCACAAATACGAAGCACCTTGGAATGGATTATACCCTCCTGGAATTGTGCAAGATAAGGCATGACTTCCTTCTCAAACATGTGCGTCATTTCCTTGGGAGGTCCGGGAAGGAGTACGGCAATTTTACCCTTCTCCCGGATGATGCAGCCAGGAGCGGTTCCCCTGCTGTTATTTAGTATTATTGCTCCTTCCGGAAAAAAAGCCTGCTTCTTATTCCCCTCGCTCATTGTCCAATTTTGTTTTTGGAAAAGAGCAGTTATTTTTTGCCACTCTTCTTCATGGAATACCATCTTTTTACCGAAATACTCGGCTGCCATTTCCTTTGTCAAATCATCTTTTGTGGGGCCCAACCCCCCCGTTGTTATGATCATGTCGGACCTTTTAAAGGCATTTTCAAAGGTTTCTTTAATCCTCTGCGGGTTATCCCCCACCACAGCCTGGTAATATACATAGATGCCCGACTCAGCCAATTTTTTAGACAGATATTGGGCGTTTGTATTTACAATATCCCCCAAAAGGAGTTCCGTTCCTATGGATAATATCTCCGCCTGCATTCTTATCCCCTCCATCAAGTTTGGGGTCAGACCCTTAACTTATTAACTTATTTTTAAAATATGATACATAAAAAAGTCAACGACGCGAGATTACTACACGTCGTTGATTGCCGGGCTAATTCAACAATAACGGGATAACTTCTATTATCGTATCACATTCCGGACAAGTTATTCTCCGGTTATCCGGGAGTTTCTCAAAGGTTACTTCAATCTCACACACCGGGCATTCCACGGCGGATTGTCCGAAACCGTTCTTATACTCCTGTGCCCTGTCACTTTCACCGCCGCAGGCAGAACAACTTCCACAACCTGACATTAGTATCTCTCCCCTCCGGTCCGTATAATGTGTTTATATTTTAGCTGCGCTTTCACCGGCGACATACCCCGATGACCACGCCCATTGAAGATTATAACCGCCACAGTCACCATCTATATCCAGTACTTCACCGGCAAAAAACAGGCCGGGCACCAGCTTGGACTCCAATGTTTTTGGAGCTATATCCTTTACATCCACCCCGCCCGCCGTAACTTGTGCCGCATTCCAGGAGTTTGTACCGGTCACTTTAAGGCGCCAGTTCTGCAAGATTTCCAGCAGTGCGGCTCTTTCAGCGGTGGTAATTTGACCGGCTTTTTTGTTTATATCCTTGATTCCCGCCTCTTTTAGCAATACCGGTATCAATCGTTTATTTACGAACCCAACAAAGCTGAAGAAAATGCTTTTATGTGCCTGCTGCTGCAGGCGCTGGACCAAAAATTTTTCCAGCTGTTCCTCAGACATTGTATTTATCAATATAACCCTTATAAATACTTCTTCCCCGTCATGCAGGTATTCTCCTGCCTTCCTACTTAACGAGAGGATGGGAGGACCGGAAATGCCGTAATCTGTAAATAATATTTCTCCACCGGCTCTGGCCCTGGCCTTTCCCGCCGCCCATATTTCGGCTTCGCCTTCAAATTTAACACCGGATATTTGTTTGAGAAAACCGGCATCCAATTTTAGCTGTACAAGGGCAGGAAAGGGCTCAATTATACTATGGCCCAATTGTTCCGCCAAAACATAGCCGCTGCCGTTGGAGCCCAGATTAGGGGCCGCTTTCCCTCCGGTGGTGATTATTGTCCGGTGGGCTTTAAGCTTCTCACCGTTATTCAGCTGCAAAATAAATTCGCCCTTTTGAGGCTCAATGGTTTTTACTCCCGCCTCCACCTTCGTGGCTACACCCAATCTTTCCAATTCATAACGGATGACATCCAGCACGCTGGAAGCTTGGTGTGACATGGGATACACCTTGCCGCCTTCTTCCACCTTCCAGGCTATCCCCAGTCTTTCAAACAAATCCATTGTTTTATTAAAGTCGAAACGGTTTAGAGCCCCCATGGCAAACTTGGGATTTGTACCATGATAATGGGAAATATCCAAGTCCGTATTGCTTAAATTGCACCGGCCATTCCCGGTGGCCAGTATCTTTTTCCCCACCCGGTCCTTTCTTTCCAATACCACTACCTCAGCACCGTTATAACCGGCCGCAATGGCAGCAATAAGCCCGGCGGCCCCTCCGCCCACAACAGCCACTTTTTTTGGAGATTGTCCTTTTCCAGCCATACTGCCTGCAACCACCTTATAAATCTGGATATGTAGAAAATTACATTATAAAGCACTATGTAGGCTCTTCCGCCCCTGCATCCTTGAGCAAATGGATTATAGAAGAATGCTCCTTATTTTTTGCCGCTAACAATGCCGTAAGGCCGCTTTCACTCCTGGTGTTAACCTCTGCCCCGTTTTCCAGCAGTAATCGTACAATATCCTCGTGTCCCTGGTATGCGGCAGCCATCAAGGCCGTGACCCCGTCTTCACTCTTCACGTTCACCCGGGCACCATACTGAAGCAATGTTTGAACAATGCCGGTATGACCCCTGTTGGAGGCAATCATTAGAGGCGTTGCGTCAAATACATTTTTGGTATCGGGATCTATCCCCGCATCCATAAAGGCTTTTACTGCGCTAATATTACCCTGTTCTACACACTGAAAAAATGATTCCTGGCTGTAATCAATACCCATTTTCCCCAGCCGCCTGCGGGCTTCACCATTGCTATCCCTGACCTGAGTCACCGTATTATCCCCTTTAAAATCAATTCTCTACAATTTTGTCTCCGTTAAAGGCCTGTACCTTGCGGCAATATGTTCAGCCATTCGAATACCGTCAACTGCCGAGGATATTATCCCCCCCGCATAACCGGCACCCTCCCCGGCAGGATAAAGACCCTTTATATTTGATTCCCCCCGCTCATTTCTATGTATTCGCACCGGAGAAGAACTGCGGGTCTCAACCCCGGTCAATACAGCACCGGGCAGGGCGAACCCCTTTATTTTGTTGTCAAAATCCTTGATCGCTTCCCTTAATGTTACAATAACATATTCAGGCAAGCAATTTTTTAGCTCGGCCAGGGTAACTGAACCGGTATAACTGGGTTTCACCGGACCCAGGGCCTTTGATGCCCTATCAGCCAGAAAATCACCCACAAGCTGAACAGGGGCGCTGTAATCTTTACCTCCCAGCTCAAAAGCCTTTCTTTCCCACCGCCTTTGAAATTCCACCCCGGCCAGGGGATGATTACTACCGTAATCATCCGGTCTTACCCCCACTAAAAGGGCACTGTTGGCATTTTCCTTATCCCTTGCATATTCACTCATCCCGTTGGTGACCACACCTCCGGTCTCCGACGCCGCTGCCACTACGGTCCCTCCTGGACACATGCAAAAGGTATAGGCAGACCTTCCGGTGGGTGAATGATAAGCCATTTTGTATTCCGCGGGTCCTAATTTAGGGTGACCGGCAAATTTTTTATACTGGGCCCTGTCAATCAACTGCTGGGGATGTTCTATGCGCACACCTATGGAGAAGGGTTTGGGGCTCATATGCACTCCACTGTCATGGAGCATATTAAAGGTATCCCGGGCACTATGACCTATGGCCAGCACCACTATACCGGTATGTAATATTTCTCCCTCATTAATTTTGACACCCTTTACCCGGCCACCTGCCAGAACTAAACCCGTTACTTTGGTGTTAAACCTGACTTCCCCGCCCAGTTTTTCTATTCTCTTACGGATATTTTTGACCACCCTTTTTAAAATATCCGTACCCACATGCGGCTTGTGGGAATATGTAATTTTTTCCGGGGCACCGGCACGAACCAGTTCCTCCAGGACCTTTGCGCACCTTTTATCCTTAATTAGCGTGGTCAACTTTCCGTCAGAGAAAGTTCCCGCACCACCCTCCCCGAATTGAACGTTGCACTCTTCATTCAGGCGCCCGTTTTCCCAGAAGGCCCGGACAATCTTTGTGCGGGTATCAACGTCGGCACCCCTTTCCAGCAAAATAGGTTTATAGCCCATCTGGGCCAGTATCAAACCGGCGAAAAGGCCTGCCGGCCCCGTCCCCACAACCACCGGCCTACCTTCCGGTTTTTCTGTGCCGGTCTTTATATACTCATATCCCCGCGGCGGAGCAGCTTTGACATCGCCATCCTTTAGTCTTTTTAATATCCTTTGCTCATTCTGCAGCTCCACATCCACGGTATAGACAAAATATATCATATGATTTCTCCGGGCATCCACGGATTGCCGAAAGATATTATACCGGATAATTTCATCCTCGTTAACCTTAAGCTTTTGGGCCAATTTACTCTTTATCTGCCCTTCTTCTTCATTCAGCGACAATCTTATGCCGTTTACCCTGAGCATCAATATATACTCCCCTTCATCTGTATAGCCTGTCAACCATGGATTCTTGGCAAATATTATATCCCCTGCCGTCTTTTTAAAAAAGTAACTGATGGGTGCACATAGGGACGGTTCTTTTGTGCTAAAAGTTACTCTTAGTGCGCGGGCGCCCCGGTGGTTTCCTCCGTTCGCTCCGCAATTATTCTCGTGTAGCGGGTAAGTGTTTCCCGGAAAGCCGCTTGCCACAGACTGCTTGCCTACTTCTTCACGCCCTACGGGGTCTTAGCTTTTGGGATTTGACGGGCTGAGCGCCGCTACTCAGTGCTACGCTCTCTCCGGAAATCACCGGGTCACCCAATCGATACTTTTTCATGCTTCTGCTGGTGCCGCCATACGGCGGCATGGGCTCTACTTAGAAAATCCAACGGTTGCCTGATTATGAAAAAAAGCTAAATAAATTTATATTTAACCACTGTTGTTTTTGGGATTTTTGTATTACACTTGAAAAAAACACTATGAAAAAGGTGATAGCATGAGTCTTTTAAAGTTTTACCTTTTTATCATTGGCCTGGCTCTAATGGTCATTTTTCTCCCCGGCCTAGGGCCTTCATAGGAAGAACCTACCAAAGACATCAGAAGTGGGTGTTAATTTGACTGTTTCACAATTGGCAACCTGTGATATTTCCGTTGATCAATTGATTTACAGCCAGGGTTTTAATGCTCAAAAACCCCCCGGGGAAAATACTTTGAAAATAGCCAGGGCAGCCGTTGAAAGGGCTGCTCAGCTTATGGAGCCCGCTTACACATTTAAGCGTTTACCCGTTGAAAATTGCAGCGATACAACGGTAAATATCGGAAACATTCAATTTAATATAGGAATTTACGCCAAGCTTCTTAGTCCCGCCGTGGAAGCAGTGGTGTACCTAACCACCATTGGTGATAGTTTTGACCAAAAGGTGGACGAACTTAACAATACAGGAAAATATGCCGAAGCATACTGGTTGAACTGCGCCGGAATACTAGCCTTACATACGGTTTTTAAAAGGGTGCGGGATATTACCGAAAGGATGGCAAAAGCTGCGGGATACGGAGTTGGCCTGGATATAAGCCCTGGAACGCTTATTGGGTGGCCGCTGGCAGAGCAAAAGAAATTATGCTCATTGTTAGACAGTAAATCACTGGGCATAACTATAACTGACACCGCCATTCTGGTTCCTTATAAGTCCAGTTCAGGATTAATTGGTATAGGACCCGGTTATTCATCGGATAAAGTTCACCCTTCATGTAAATACTGCACTTCCGCTGAAAATTGTTGGATGAGCTCAATTAAAAAGTCTTAAGATAATACCATTATCTTCATCGTTAGGAGCATCACTAAATGGATAATATACCTCACAGGAGGTATTAGAATGTATACCAGACCCTTTGACGAGGTCCCGAAAAACCCCTATGTGGTATCCACATGTCCCTTTTGCGGACAGTACGTATTTCCCGGTGCGTATCCTGAAAGTACCGGGCATGAAAAGTCAATCTGGTGCGATGAGTGCGAAAAGGAATTTAAGTTGGATAATGCGGAAAAGCCGCGGGAATAGCAGACAGCCGCCATTTGGCGGCTGTTCTATTACTATTCTGGGCAAACAGGGCAGGAAGGAAGCTTTGCCGCATGTATTTTTACCATCTCAGGAAAAGCCAAATCATAAATATGCCTGTATCCTGCATCAATTACTCCCACGCCGGTTAAAGAGCGTATAGCAACTGCCGCCATTGCTACCCCCACCAAGCCGGTGGCTACCCCCATCACCGGTGTTTCCTCGGGTTCAGGAAAGCTCTCATCCATAATACAGGCCAGGCAGGCGCTTTCCCCCGGTAGGACACTGAACAGCTCGCCGCTGAAATCCTGGGCAAAGGCATGGGAGGCAGGTAAGTCAAGTTTTATGCAGGTACGGTTTACCATCAGTCGCATATAATTAGTATCCAGGCAATCAAGCACATAATGACAGTCACATATAATAGAAGAAAGATTAGATTTATTTATATCTATATCTACAGCCTCAATTTTTATAGCATCATTAAGGGATTGCAATTGTTGTTGAGCTGCCCGGACTTTAGGAAATCCCACATCACAACCGGTAAAAAGAACTTGCCGGTTCAAATTACTGGTTTCCACCCTATCCCTGTCAACCACGATCATATGACCTATACCGGCAGCGGCCAGGTAAAGGGCGGCGGTGCCCCCCACCCCACCCACTCCCAGCACTGCAACTCTGCTTTGTTTGAGTCTAGCTTGCTTTTCGGCACCAAATTGAGGTATGTTCAGCTGGCGTTTGTACCTGTCCTTTTCCCGGGCTGTTAACACTTAATTGCACCTCAAGCCGCCCCGCCGATGGGGCCGAAGGATATTGTATCCCCGTCGTTCAAACTGGTGTCCAGCCCGTCGGGGAACTTGCGCGGGTCATTTAGATCCATGGTATTGATGCAAATATTGATGTAATCCCGCTGGCTGTAAAGGGGGCGAATAAAACAGAAATCACGGAATTTAAAGCCATAAAGCCTGGCCTGCCTCTCGACCAACTCATTCACCGTAATGTCCCCGGTGGCCTTTATTTCTTCTGAAAGCTTACCTGTAACGGTGGAAAAAAAACCGTAGTAACGTGCAATTAACTGCAATTTTTAAAACCCCCTTTCATTATCCTTCCTGAACCTTCTCCAAGTACTGCCGGCGGTATGGTTCCAGCTCCTCCAGCACGTCATCCAACCGGTATTCTTTCAATGTTTCCGGCAGCGGGAATCCCGTCTCGGCATCCCAACCCCTCACCTTGTAATAAAGGGGAAGCAGTTCATCCTCCGGGAATACCATCCCTTTATTAGGACCACCGGGCATGGGTTCTTGGGTAAACCGCTTAGGATTCTTATCTTCCAGCCGGCCCACCAGTAATCGATTCCAGTACGCCCTTTCCAGATGTACAATACGTCCGCCTGTTTTTAGAAGTTCTTCCGGCTCATAATCCAAACCTGTGGCGGCGGAAAGCTGTTGGGCCATATCCTTGAGTAGTACCGCAAAGGACCAGCTATGGGTGAAGGCGCACTGGGTCAAACTATCTCCAACAGCCTTGAGATCCTCATGATACTTTTCCATTTCCGGCTTTTTAACGGGACTTAAACGGTCCTCGGCCTGGCTGGTAGCCAAAATTTCTTCCACCAGCCCGGGATAGAGACCACCGGTGAGCTCCAGGCAGGGAAGTCCTTGCAAGTGATCACCACCCCGGCGCCCGGTCGCAAACCCGATACCAAAGGCAAAACCGAGGCCGCGGGGATCATCCTGGGACATATCGTGTCCCTTTACGGTCATGGTATAGTCTTCTCCCCGCCCGAAATGCCGGGCCGCCCGGTGAGAACCTTCGGCCAATATTTCACCGAAGCCCTTTTTGTAAGCTATCATTTCTATTAGCTTTTCTATTAATTCCTGGTTGCCCCATTCCAGCTCCAGCCCGCCGGTATCCTCCGGGCTCAGCAAACCCTTTTCCCAGCACTCCATGGCCCAGGCAATGGCTCCGCCACAGGAGCAGGAGTCCAGTCCCAGCTCGTTAACCAGTTTATTATTATGGATGACAGAAGCGGGATCCAGTACACCCATACGCGGGCCGATGGCGGTTAAAGTTTCGTACTCCGGTCCCCCGGTAATTTCCCCCGCATATTTTCCCTTTGGAATCTTGCTGAAACGCCCGCAGGAAATGGAGCAAGCAAAACATCCCTCACGGTGAGCCAAGAAATTATCCCGGTGGTTTTCACCGCTCAAAAGTTTGGCTTGAGGATGGAACCCCTGCTGAAAATTATGCCAGCAGAACCATCCTTGTTCGTAATTGGCCGGCATGGTAAGCATCCATGTGCCCTGGTCGTAAAGCATCTGCGCCATTATATCCTGTTTTAGCCTTTCCCGGGCCCGGGCGCAGACCTCGAAGAATTCCTCCGGTCTGGCCAGTTGAACCGGGTTGGTTCCCCTTACTGCTACGGCTTTCAAATTTTTTGAACCCATTACCGCACCCATCCCGCTCCTGCCGGCGGCACGATATACATCATTCATAATACAGGCATACCGCACCATATTTTCCCCGGCGGGTCCAATTAAGGCAACGTGTATTTCCGGGTTATTAAGTTCCTCCTTGATCAAGGCATCTGCCTCCGGAATCTGTTTGCCCCATAGGCGGCGAGCATCACGAATCTCCACCCGGTCATTTTCAATCCACAGGTATACCGGGCGGGATGCCTTGCCCTGGATAACCAGCTGGTCATAGCCGGCATACTTCAGCTCCGGTCCCCAGTGACCTCCCATATTGGAATCGCCGAACCCCGGGGGAGACCCCATGGGGGATTTGGCGGTTACGGTGGTCCTGCCGCTGGAGGGGGCAAAGCTACCCGTCAACGGGCCCACTCCGAAAATAAGACGGTTCCCGGCATCAAAGGGTCCTATTTCCGGGCCTACCTCATCAAAAAGGACAGCTGAATTAAAACCTCTTCCCCCCAGCCATTTGCGCCGGTATGAGCTATCAATGGACTCTATAGTTATTTTTTCTTCACTGAGATCTACTCGTAATCTTCTACCTGTCCACCCGTAAGTCAATTAAAATACCTCCCATAAATATTTAGGACACGTGCCGCTGCCGGACAGTAAGCTCGCGGCGCTTGGCCATGAGAAATTCATCCACTTCAGTAAATCTGACCGCACCGGAGGGACAATATTTAGCGCATACGGGGTCACCACCGCACAGGTCACACTTGAAGGATACATGCTTTTCCGGGTGCATAGCTATTTGCCCCTGGGGACAGGCGGTGATACACAGGCGGCAACCGGTACATAAATCCTCATCGATCACCACCGCCCCGGTGGCGGTATTTAATTGCAAGGCACCCTGGGGACAGGCTGAAAGGCACTGTGGTTTTGCACACTGGGAACAAACATGGGGATAATTTTCACCCCGGGACTCAAATTTCACAATCCTGATTCTGGAAAGAAGAGGACTGCATACCTTTTCATGCCGTAATGAACAGGCCATTTCACAGGTCCTGCACCCCGTACATTTGGAGGGGTCTACCATTAATATTTTTTTCATTTTTCATCTCCTCACAAAAAAATAAAACTGAGCTTGTAAAAGCCCAGTTTTTGGCATGCAAAAAAAGACAGACCTAATGCTCCGCTCTACTTGCTCTCAACTCGGCTCAACTCAACTCTACTCTATTATCCCTATTAAATTTTGAATAATTATAACATCCGGTTGCATAGTTGTAAACCATTTATGTTCGCTCCGCAATTATTCTCGTGGAGCCTTTGCACAATCTGCAAGGAGTTCCCTTGCTTCGTTTACTCCCAGGCCCTTATGAACAATCCCTTCCACAGCGGCCAGAAGGGCTTCGGGATGGGGGCTCTGCCATATATTTCTCCCCATTACAATTCCCCGCGCCCCGCCCTGAACAGCCCCGTAAACCATTTTTAAAGTGTCCAGATCGGTTTCACATTTTGGCCCTCCGGCAATAAGTACAGGCACGGGACAGCCGGCTGTAACACGTTCAAAATCCTTTTCGGTATAGTAGGTTTTGACCAGGTCGGCACCGTGCTCCGCGGCCACCCGGGCACCCAGTGCAATGAACCTTGGGTCTTGCTTCTTGTCTTCATTTATTTTGCCCAATCCCACAACCCCCAGCAGCGGCATATTCCAGCGCCGGCATTCTCCCGCTGTCCGGGCTAGGCCAATAAGGGTTTCATGCTCGTGGGCCGACCCGATAAAAGCCGAAACCGCTACACCGTCGGCTCCTGCAGCCAATGCCTCCTGCACCGTTCCGGTGAGGCCCTCCCGGGTCAGTTCCGGGCCGGCTATTGTTGCCCCGCCGCTGATGCGGAGTATAACTCCCGGACAACTTTGGGGGGTAAAGGCATAACGCATTATCCCCTTGGTTAACAGCCAAGTATCCACCATACCGGTGGCATCCAGCCTGGAGATTGTCCCCCCGATATCGGTTAACCCGCTCATGGGCCCCAGGGCCATGCCGTGGTCCACGGCCACAACCAGCGCGCGCCCGGACTCACGGCGGAAGATTCTTTGCAATCGAATATCCATGCCGTCCAAATTAAGAACCCCTTTCTATTTAGTCCATTAAGACAACACCCTTGACCATGCTCCGGTTCCGCACGTTTTCCACGGCCTCCAGCATATTATCCAAACTAAACCGGTGAGAAATAAGGTCCATGACCTCTATTTCCCCGCTGGTGATAAAATCCACGGCACGTCGAAAATCAACGGGGGTAGCTGCAAAAGTACCGGTAATGTTTATTTCTCCGTAATGCAGCCAACGGGGGTCAACGGTAATTAATTCCCCGGCCGGTGGCCCGCCGAAGATATTGAAAATTCCGCCGGGCCTCACTGCCATCAGGTATTTTTCAAATACCTGGGGTATACCCACAGCGGCAATTACAAGGTCCGCGCCCCGTCCTCCGGTTAAGTCCCTCACTGTTTCCACTAAATCTTGCCTCTCTGTATTCACACATTTACCGGCACCCATTTCACCGGCCCTTTCCAGGCGTTCATCGAGGATATCCGCGATAATAACACTGGCTCCGGCCTGGCGGCAGGCCTTTAAATTAAACAGACCCATGGGACCGGCTCCTATTATAAGCACGGTATCCCCTTCTTTTATGTTGGCCCGCCTGGCTGCCGCCAGGCAGCAGGACAGGGGCTCTGCCATAGCTGCCTGTTCAAAGGAGATACCCGGCGGCAACTCGCAAATTCCTCCAATATCCACAATTTGGCGCGGAATGCGCACATACTGGGCAAATCCCCCGTCTATACCATGACCCAGGCCAAATTCCTTTTCACATAGGTTATGACGCCCCCGGCGGCAGAAAAAACATTCACCGCAAACCGCTATTGGATAAGCGGTAACCCGCAGGCCCGGAGATAGTCCCTCAACATTGTCTCCACTGTCAAATATTTCTCCCGCCACTTCGTGCCCCAGTATAGTGGGTAATTTCTTAGGTAACCCCTGGCCGGCCAGCATTTTTATATCCGTGGAACAAATCCCGGAGGCGCGCACCTTTATTATAACTTCCCCCGGGCCCGGCTCGGGGCGCTTCACTTCCTCAACCCGAATGTCATTTACACCATGTACCACAGCTGCCTTCACACCCGGCACCCCTTTCCCTTTACCGCTTCCATAAGCGCCCTTACTTTTTCCGCGTTTTTCTTCCCCGGAGAGGCTTCTACTCCGGAACAAAGGTCTATCCCCGCAGGATTGACGGTATCAATGGCTTCTCTTACATTGTGAGGATTGATACCCCCGGCCAGAAATACCGGAAACCGGCAGCTTTGCACCAGTTCCCGGGCAAGCTGCCAATCGCTTTGACGCCCGGTTCCTCCGAATTTTTTTTCCCCGTTAATTACGGCGGCAGTATCCAATACAATCACATCAGCACCCGCAGCGTAACTGTTCCCTGCTTGTTGTAGGACTGTTTTACGGTCAAATGAGCCACCAACTGGGGGAAGATGTATGGACTGCCATAACTTAACCCGGGGAAAACGCTCTTTTACCTGATCCAAAACTTCCCCCGCCGGGCTCAGAAACTGTACCGCCGCAGGTTTAAGCCGGTCAATCAGTTGACGCAGCCGCGGGGAGGGCATTTCGTAAACCAGCGCCACCCCGGGAAGGGGCAGTGCGGAGAAAATTTCCTCCGCCTGTTCTATGGTTACCGACCGGGGAGAAAAGGGTACTTCAACCACCACGCCCAGGTAATCGGCACCGGCCGAGGCCGCAATAGCGGCATCTTCCAAATTAGTGATACCACAAATTTTAACCTGACAGCCGGGCATCATTTTTGACCTTCCTTTCCTCCCCCTGTTCCACGATACGGGCACCGGTATTGTCAATAAAGGTATCCATTATCCGGTTTTCGGGTACATTCTCTGCGGCTAAAAACTTCATAACCCGCCGGTGTACATCGGGATTTCGGGTAAGGGCGTAGATGGTGGGCCCCACCGAACTCATTCCCACCACTTCGGCACCAATTTCCCTGAGACTGCCCAACAACCTGTAAATGGGGGCACCAAACATTCCGTGCTGCTCACATTCCGCCCGCTTTGACCCCAGGAAGGAAAGATCAAAAATGGCATCTCCAATGCCCTTGAGATCTCCCCTTACCATTGCCGGCAACAAATCAAGGAGAATAATCTGGGACTTTACCCCGGCCTGTAAGGAATCCAGGTGACGGGCCCGCCGCATTAAAAGTTCCACTTCTGACTGGGCTGCGGTATCCTTACCTGTGAACTCATCCTCCAAGCTGGGAACATCAGGAACGATTATAACCGCTCTGGTATCGGGAAGGGCAACACGGTGGATTAATTCCATATCGTCACTGGACAGCACCATGCCGCCGTTAACACCCGCCATGGTACCTATTCCCGTCTCAAATCCACGCATCAGGTAACTGTTATTCAGGGGGCTTTCTTCACAGGCATTAAACCCAAGCACCCTGCGTAATTCACGCTCGTTAAAGGGACACCCCAAAACTTCATTTATACCTACACAGGCGGCGGTCATGGTCCCCGTGGAAGACCCCATCCCTATATGGCGGCGCCCGTGGTCGGTTAAGTCAATTTCAAAACCACCGTCATAGTCCAATATTTCCTTAAAAACAGCGGCAAAGTGTTTTACTATGAGGGGACGCTGGCCTCTCACCACTATTTCCGGCCGTTTTGTGCACCGCACCCGGGCCCGGAAGTAAACGCCCACCGCGAAGCCAATTCCACCCCCGCCGGGGCGGTTTGTATTAAACCTGTTCATATCTAACACGGAAGCATGGAGGCGGGCCGGAACCGTCACCTCCACTTCCCTCTCACCCGCATGTTTAACTGTGCGAGGCTCCACACCAAAGCTTTCCGGCCTCACAATAAAGTCCTCCTGCCCCGGCTCAAACTCCTCTAGAAAAGTGGTGACCCGGTCAAAGGGACCTCCGATAATGCCAATCTCAATGGTTTGCTTTCTTTCTGAACCGGATACTGCTTTCATTCCCATACTACCATCCTCCTGTTTTTTTATATATAAACACAAAAAACACCCGGGTAGGGTGTTTTAAGGCTATAAATATCAACGATAAAACAAGCTTTTATTCCGATCCCTGAACTGCCGGGGATTGGCCGTAAAAACTTCTTTCGCCTTTTACCATCCTACCATACTACAATCAATTCCATACTACTGGTTTATTTTAGACCAACCAACTGATTATTGCAATACATTAGGCCAACAAAATGGCAAAAAAGATCGTTAAGTCCTCGGAAACCATATAATTATAGCCGCTCCGGCCAAACAAATAAAACTACCTATCATATCCCACCTGTCCGGCTTTTTACGGTCCACCAGCCAGCCCCAGAATAGGGACAGGACTATAAATATACCGCCGTATGCCGCGTAAATCCTGCCAAAATATGGATAGTCCTGTAGCGTGGGTATAATACCGTAGGCAACCAAAACCACAGCCCCGGTGAATCCCAATACGGCACCTTTCTTTTCCCGCAACCACAACCAGACCAGGTAGCCGCCGCCTATTTCAGCCAGGCCGGCTAGTACAAAGAGCAGCGCTGATTTCAGCATTGGTCAGCCTCCCTTTTCCCGTCCTCACATTCTTTTCGAGGCGCCCAGAGAATGATTGTGGTTCCCACCAAAGCCACCGACATCCCGGTCCAGTCGAAGAAATCGGGCTGTTTTCCGTCTATCCACCATCCCCAAAACATGGCCATAATAATGAAAATGCCGCCGTAAGCGGCATAAATGCGCCCAAAATCGGGGAAATGCTGCAGCGTGGGAATAACTCCGTAGGCAATCAAAATGATACCGCCCAAGATACCAAAGTGGACCGGAGCCCCTTCCCTGAGCCACAGCCAGATGAAATACCCTCCGGCAATTTCAGCCAGGCCGGCCAAGAAAAATAATATATACGATTTAACCACTTGTGTATGCAATTATGCACCTCTCCTAGTTTAATTGTTTTAACCGGTAATTTTATTAACTTCAGGTGTATCAGCTTTCCTTGCACCGGCCAATAATTTTTCCACCAGGTAACCGGAAATGATGATTGCCGGAAGAGTAAGTATCAACCGGGCTGCCGCAAATTCCAGGCCCAAAAATTTTATTTCCATCATCAGCATGGGAACTTTAATTGTTGCCCAGGTTCCCAAAAAGATTACCACATTTGATAACCGGCAGCCTTTTTTCATCAGTGTATAAGCCACCGGGAAACCCGCATACAACGGCCCGGCCGCCGCCGTGGCCACCAGAATTGATATAACAACACCCTTCACCCCGGAATCGGGACCCACATTCTTTTCAACAATTTCTCTGGGGACCCAAACATCCAAAAGACCGATAAGGATGAAAATGGGAGGAATAAACAGCAGCATCTCCAAAAGATAATCCCCGGTGCTTTTTACTGCCGTAATTCCTTTATCCGGCCAGTATAACCACAAAATAAGGTCAACTAACACAACCAGCATAAAGAGGTAATACTTTTTAATCTTTTCCTTCACCGTACAATCACTCCGATCAACGGGCCTATAATAACGGCCATCACCAGCGCCGATAAATTACGCCAAAATGTAAACTTCTTTCCGAAATACTCTATTTCCAGTGGAGCTGTTATGACTCCCACCATCAGCAAAGTAGTGATAAAACAAGCAACGGCAACGATACTGGCACCGGCTTCAAGGAATGATGAGGCTAAGGGAAAAGCAACAAAGGCCGGTAACAACGTAACGGAACCTATGGCTGATATAATCATAATACCCACCGGGCTGTTATTACCAAAGAATGAGGCGATTAATTCCCGGGGCACCAAGGCCAGCATTAAACCTATCAGCCCGATTATTCCCAATAGGCTGGGAAGCAAATTGAGAAAGGAATTGACAGCCTTTTTTAGTGCTTGTTTAGTTTTCTTCTTATCCCTTTGGTTAGATATTAAAAGTCCTATTGCAGCCGATACAAAAAGGATAATATTAAACATTTCTAAACCCCCGTAAAAAAATGTGAATATCCAAAAGGGATCACGACTCCGGAAATTGATTTTTATATTTTTTCAAAAATTCTTCTATTCTTTGTTTATTTCCGTTTAATGTAACAGCCCAGGCATGTAAAATTTCCTCGCCCTCATCGGTAATTTGGTACAACCTTTTAGCCGGCCCGCCTTGCTCTGTATCCCAAGTGGAAGTTACTAATTTTTCCTCTTCCATTTTACGCAGGTGCCTATAAACAGTACCGGGATCTGTTTCACCTGAGGAAAAACCGAACTCCCCAAGATTTTGAATTAAATCATACCCGTGAGTGGACCGCCGGTGAAGAAGAAGTAAAAGGCAGGGCTGTAGAAAGCGTCTCATTGGCATGCCGGAGCAGCTGCAATTATTCTCGTGACGGGAACTTTGATCTTGACACATTTATGGTAACCTCCCCTATATGCATTTTGCCTATATAGTTACTTGCCGATATGTTAGCACTGTTTCATAATCATTGCAAGGGGGTAAGTAAAAAAAAGATACAGATACAAAAAAAACCACCCCTCATTTGGGGGTGGGAAGAAATTATCAGCTTAGGGCATGACATTAAAATAAGAGGCTGCCGTCCCCGGCAATACTACTTGTCAACAACAACAATTTTCTCTACTTCATTATCCTCCAATATCAGCTCCACTTCCCAGCCTGTATCCAGGTCGTTGAAGTCCAGATCATCTCCGTCAACATCATCTTCAACAACAACATCCTCACGAACATCAAAGATAAACTGGTTACCACTGGTTTGCTTAATGCTGATATACCAGCTGTCCCCATTTATAGCCTTCACTTCTCCCGGGACTGTTATATCATCCTCATCTTCCAGTATATCAATTTTCAAAACTTCTTCGTTATGGATATAAACAACCACTTCACTACCAATCATATATTCATCAATTTCGAAGTCAGCAGGGAATTCATAGGTGTTCCCATCCACCGTTATTTCTTCTTGGTCCAATTCTTCAATAACGCCTTCATCGGTTTCAGCAAGATAAATTTCCCGGACAACATCATCGTCATCGATATAAAGAACCGCTACTTCATCATTTTCTTCCAGCCGCCAATAGTCAGTTTCATCTCCGCCCGCATCAAAAACTTTAACATCCTCGTCCACATTATATTCTTCCCCGTCTTTCAACTCTATGGTCCAATCACCCGCATCATCTTTGTCATTGGTCAAGTCATATATAGTACCGCTTACCATACTTAAATCTTCCTTATCATCTTCCACCGGATCATCTTCCAGATCCGCAGCGATTCTGGCCAGGATGGCTGCAAATTCCGCTCGCGTTATGCCACTATTAGGATTAAATTTTCCGTTAGGCATTCCACTGATATAACCTTCTTTATAAAGGGCAAGTATATAGCCCAGATCTTCCTTGGAAATCAATAACCCGTCTTTGAATGGTATATCCCCGGTATCCACCGGATCAAGCTTCAATGCCTTGGCCAGCATAACCGCCACCTGGGCCCTTGATGCCTGGACATGGCTGTGGAACCGGTTCATATTAATCATATTTAAGGCACAAGCCTTCATTACCGCACCCCGGGCCCAATCCGGTATATTGGAAATTTCATCGATATCTTCATCCACATCCAGATCGCCGTACAACCTATCTGCAAGCCTGGTTGCTATGGCCACCGCTTCCGCACTGGTGAGCGATGAATTGGGTTTAAACGTTCCATCGGGATATCCGCTTATAAAACCAAGATCTTGCACCCTTTCAATATCAGATATTGCCCAGTGTTTCTGAATATCTTTAAAGGCATGCTTTGCAGCATTCTTGTGCTGTTTTTGAACCTGCTTTATAATTTTTTGAGCCTGTTTGTTGCTTTGCACCGGTCTTAAGTCATCACCGAACAGGCTCAACTGGAATTTCCGGTTTTTCTGCTTGCCGGACTCATCTTTCCACGGGTCAGCAAAGGCCGGTGCCGCAAGCATGGAAAGGGCAACGGCAAGGGACAGTAACAATAAACTTATTTTCTTCAACGCTTATTCCTCCTTGTTACTTGTAGATTAATTTTCTTTGTTTACCATTTATTAAAACTAAGAGGGTACCACCTCCCTAAATCCCTTTATTACAAAGTTCGTTGATCTTATTGGAATTGATGGGTAATTAACGGTACAATTATTCTGTTGGTTGAAGTTTATAAAAAGAAAAATGTATAATTAAACTTGAACTTTACCCGAAGACGGATATGTCAAAAAAGATTGGTGCAGGAGGGCTGATATTGCCGGAAATAATTGGCATAAGTGCAGGACGAAAAAATAAAGTTACAGAGTCTGTTGTAAAGGCCGTTTTGGAGGGAACAGGTAAAACTTATGAGTTCATTTCTTTATCGGGAAAGCTTATAAGGCCGTGCGAGGCCTGTAACGGCTGTATCGAAACCAATAGATGCGTGCTTCAGGATGATTTTGGAAATATAATGAAAAAAATGATCGAGGCTAAAGGCGTGGTTTTCGGAGCCCCCACATACTGGGACCATATGAATGCCAAAGGACAAGCCTTTTGGGAGCGGTTATGTTTTTCGGGCAGGCACAATGGGGTTTTCCCCTTGAGGGGAAAACCGGGGGTTATAGTGGCAGTGGATGGGAAAGGGGACGGAAGACACGCCATCAGGGATTTAAAGATCTTTTTTAAAGATGCCGGCATTGACCTGGCAGGGCAAGTGGTTGCCCAGGGAGAATATGCCTGCTTTTCCTGTGGATATGGTAACTACTGTCCGGTGGGCGGCTTTGTAGAGCTTTTCCCTTTGGGGACACCCATATCAAGGGACATTCTTCCTTCTATATCCAATCAACACCCGGAAATATGCGAATTGACACCTGAGGAAAGAAACTTAACCGGTAAAGCTGCAGAAACAGGTGCCGTACTGGCAAAGGTAGTAGAAATACGCACTCAAAAGGGCAATAATTTTAGAATGGTCTAAGATAAAAAAGGGGTAACCAATAAAAATGTCTGATAAAATAGAGCTTTTAATTCAGGAAGATGGGCCGTTATGTACCCTAACAATAAACCGGGAACACAAAAGAAACAGTTTAAATACCGGTGTGCTTATACGTTTATCTGAAACCCTTCACGAGTTGGATAAAAGGAATGATATCAGGGTTATAGTATTACATGGCCGCGGGCAAAAGGCCTTTTGCGCCGGTTTTGACATTACCGAAATATCCGCGGGCAACAACAGTGAAACAAAAGGCGGGGAACACCAATTGCTGGAGGAAACCTTCAGGCGGCTGCGAAACATTAGCCATCCGGTTATAGCGATGATCAACGGGGTATGTATCGGAGCCGGTCTTGACCTGGCTTTAAACTGTGATTTTCGCATTGCCGCCGAAGGAAGCCGGTTTGGCATGACCCCAGCTAAACTGGGGGTCACTTACCACCCGGCCGGCCTAAACAGGTTTATTCAAACGGTGGGAGTTAACGCCACAAAGGAATTATTTTATACAGGGAGAATTATACCGGCGGAAAAGGCAGTCAAGCTGGGTTTGGTGGACCGAATAGTTACCGGCGATGAGCTGGAAGAAACAGTCTTCAGCCTGGCTCGTGAAATTGCCGGCAACGCTCCCCTCTCCATCAAATGCATAAAGTATATAACTAACAGGTTGACAGATAAAATAAACCTCACCCCGGAGGAAGAAGGAACAATTAAGACCATGACCCTGGCGGCATTCAACAGTGAGGATCTAGCGGAAGGGCAAAAAGCCTTTATGCAAAAACGCAAACCTCACTTCAAAGGAAAGTAACCGTTAAGCCCGGGATTATTTACTTAACCAGGAATATTTCTAGCCGGTGACAGGCAGAGGCAGCGGTTCACCGGGATGGCAGTTCTTAAGGGGGCGTATTTCTTGCAAAGGTGGGCTTACCTGCTTGTGACCGCGGGAGCGGTTTTGTGGGGCATAATCGGCATTTTCGTTCAGGGACTGTATAACTTTGGTTTTACACCCGGTCAAGTGGTTACCATCAGGGTTACCGGAGCCGGGCTTTTTTTGCTCGTCTACACCACGGCGGTGCACCGCCCTTCCCTTAAAATAAACCCCCGGGATATAAAATATTTTATTGGAACGGGAATATTAAGCATCGTTTTTTTTAACTGGTGTTATTTCACTGTCATTAAAGAGGTATCCCTTTCTGTGGCAGCCATATTGCTATATACCGCCCCGGCTTTTGTGACGGTAATATCTCGCTTTACCTTTAAGGAATGGTTCACCCCCAGAAAAGTAACAGCATTAATTGTTACCGTTTTCGGATGTGCTCTGGTGGTTGGTTTATTACCCTCGATGCACGTATCCGTTTCCTGGTACGGGCTCATTGTGGGCCTAGGTTCCGGGCTGGGCTACGCCCTTTACAGCATCTTCGGCAAAATCGCCAGCGCCAAGTACTCATCCCTCACCATTACCACCTATACTTTTCTAATCGCCACAGCCTTTATTTTTCCCACCAGCAGGCTCTGGGAAGCAGGAGAGTTGTTCACACAAAATCAAGTCTGGATTTACGCCGTGGGACTGGGACTAATTCCCACAGTAATAGCCTATATGCTTTATACCATCGGACTTACTTATATAGAATCCAGCCGCGCATCTATTACCGCGACAATTGAGCCCATCGTTGCAGCGCTAATCGGGGTCATTATGTTTGGCGATATTCTCACCGGGTGGCAGGTTTTGGGAATAATTCTGGTTCTATCCGCGGTAATTTTGGTCCAAGAAAATTCCCACGGAGAAACAGGAACCCCGGCAGGATAATTCCCGAGCAAACGCAGAAAACCACCGGGGCGCCCGTGCAATACAAGTAACTTTAAAGTGTTTTTTGCAAGGTAGACATCCATGCCGCCGGAAGGCGGCACCAGAAGGAGTATGAAAAAGTGACTAAGTGCGTTTAATGTACAGCAAATACCGGGGTAAGGAGCGGGCAGCACCCGGAGCGAATGACGGCAACGGCATGGTACCAGTCGAAACAAGGTCTTGGTAGCTTTGCCGTTGCGGACGCAACTTATTATACACAAAAGCCAATGTGTCAAAGAGCGAACGGAGCGGAGGATCAGCGGCGAATCTTGTTTGAGCGAAGCGAGTTATGCAGCCGCCCGGAGCGGAGTGAGCTCATTCAATTAAAATGCCCGAGTAAGTGAGCGCAGGGTGCTGCCCGCTCCGGCGAAATAATTACCTTTATAAGAAACCGTAAGAGAGTTTTTTCAAGGTAGACGCCCATGCCGCCGGAAGGCGCCATCAGCAGAAGGATAAAATAAGTTAATAAGTTAATGGCCTGACCCCGGTTCTATTCAAGGTAATAACGACTGGAACACCCGGGGCATTCTATAAAGTCCCCTTTACCATCCTTCTTAACACAACCCTCACCGATATATTCCACCTCTTCACCCTCCTCATTCTTGCGGGTACCGTTCATCTCGGGGCAGTAAACCCATTCCCCGCATTGCTGGCAATATAAATTTTCTTTTAGTACACTCTGTAATTTCACTTTAAATTCAGCCATTGTTTTATGCCTCCTTTTTACAGCAGGTTTATTAAGGCCACATTATATTTCCAAAATCAACTCGGAAAGGGGCCGTTTGGGGACGTGATGTACTCCCTTATCATCCCGCCAATACTTGATATCACCCTCTGCCCTTTCTATGGTTACAATTTCCTTGGGCTTACCCAGGGCAATTACCACTTTGATTTCATATTGTTCAGGAATGTTCAGGCTCTTTCTTAATTTGTCCCTGTTTACGAAAGCCAAAATGCACCCGCCCAGGCCTAACTTTGAGGCTCCCAGAAGGATGCTCTGACATGCTATGCCCACATCGATATCACTGGATTGAGTACTTATTTCGTTATCCTTCAATACAACGATGTAAGCAGATGGTCTTTCCCCCTCCTCTGGCCCGGGCCAATCTTTAAGGTAAGCCGCCCAGGCCAAAGTATCGAAAATCTTGCTGTTTTTCTCGGGCTCACAGGAAAGGACATATTTGAGGGGCTGTTTGTTTCCCGCCGAGGCAGATAACCTGGCCAGATCAACTAAATCCTCTAAGGTATTTTTTTCTATTTTTGTATCCTGGTAAAAACGACGGTAACTCCTGTTTTTGGAAATCAATTCCCGCATAACTTGTATTCTCTCCTTTTATTTTTTTAAATCCCGTACCGGGTTAACCAGTTTATTAAAACCATCGATCACACACTCAACCATATCCCCGTCATTAATCACCACCGCTCCGGGGGTTCCCGTGGAAATGATATCCCCGGGCAACATTGTCATAACCTTTGAATGAAAGGAAACTAAAAAGTGCGGAGGAAAAGTCATATTGGAAACAGTGTTCTCCCTGTGCACTTTTCCGTTTAAGACAGTGGCTACCTTTAAACGAGAAATATCCTCAACCTCATCCGGGGTAACCAGCACCGGACCAAAGCTGAAAAAGGTGTCAAAGCTTTTGGACCTGGTAAGATACCTGGTTTTTTTTTGTAGAATATCTTCAGCCGTCATATCAATCGCCGTGGTATAACCGGCTATGTATTCCTTTACATTTTCTTCTTCTACACCTTTACACCTTTTCCCTATGATAACTCCCAATTCTCCTTCAGCGGTGGTTCTTTCCGACTGGAGGGGAATTTCTATAGTGTCACCGGGCCCGATAATTGTGGTGTCCGGCTTCATAAAACTGGCCGGTTCCGTACTGGGCGCCTTCTCGGAAAGGTCCTCGGCATGTTCCACATAATTGAGGCCGATGCCCCATATTTTACGGGGATAGCGATATAAGGGGCCAAACTCCGCTTGATCCTTGGGAATATAATTTACATCCGGGAAATCCACTTACTCAGCCTTTAATTGAATGAGCTCACTCCGCTCCGGGTGCTGCCCCCGCCTTCTCCCGGTATCCGCTGTGTACAAAAGCCATTAAGCAACTTTTTCATCCCTCTGCTGGTGCCGCCTTTCGGCGGCATGGACGTCTACCTAGAAAAAACCTTGTTAATAGAAAACCTACCCATGCATAAAACATCAAGTTAAGCAAAAAATAGGTAAAATTTATTTAGTAGGGGTGGGTCTATGCGCCACGAGGTTAGAATTCACTATGATAACGGTAACGGTTTTATTAACCCGGTTATGTGGGTGTGGGTAACTGACGGGGCGACATTGGAGAGGGAAGTGGAGCCGGCGGGTAAGGACGATTTTGGTGTTTATTTTGATTTATTTTATAACCGCAGTAGTTTTAATTTTATTTTTAAGGAAGGCAAGGGTGAAAATGTACGGTGGGAGGATGAAAGTTTAAACAGGTCTTTTCACAAGCACATAGGAAATGAAATTTGGTGCATGGCGGACAGGCATAATATTTATAATGTCCGTCCGGCGGAGCCCCGGGGGGATGTAAAGGATTATTATCGCAGGGTCAGCCATCTTATTCCCAAGGATAATTTTTATTTTCCCACAACGGACGTCTCCGGTATGGGAACGCCATCCATGCTGGGGGCAAACGTTTTGGCCGATGGTTCCATTCTTTTTGGCTTTTTCCATCCCCGGGCCGCCAGGGTTTATTTGGCAGGTAACTTTAATGATTGGCAGTGTCCTGGAAATCCTAATCCCCGTGAGGACAAGTTTATTGAGATGGGGTTATACAAGGGCTTTTTTTACCAACCCAATATCTGGCTGGCAAGAATTGAACGCCCCGGCTCGGATTCACCCGTTGAGTACAAATTTTATATTCAGGGCGGCTCCAGTGAGGTTGAACGGTATGTAGTGGATCCCTACACCCGGCTATACAGCGATGATTATAAATACAGAAACGGCGTGGTTGTGGACCCCACAAAATTCATATGGACCGACCGGGATTGGAAAACTCCCCCTGTTAACGATTTAATTCTTTATGAACTCAATGTATACGGCTTTACCGATAATGACCCGGATATACCGGAGGAGATTCAAGGCACCTTCAAGGGGGTAACACACCGTATAAAAAACGGGTATTTTAAGGAACTGGGGGTAACTGCCCTGGCATTAATGCCCACGGCGGAGGTACCCACTTCAGGGGGGTTGGGATACGAGCCGTGCACCTTCATGGCCGTGGAAAAGGACTTCGGGACCCCTGATGAATTTAGGGAAATGATTAACGAGGCACACCGGCACGGCCTGGCAGTTATCATCGATCAAGTCTTCAATCACACTTCCAATGACTTTAATCCCCTGTGGAATCTTATCGATGACGGTTCCGGCGACGGTGGTTTTTATTTTGCCGGAAAAACTATGTGGGGAAATAAGGTGGCCACGGGCAAGGATGAAGTTGATAACATGCTCATCGACTCCTGTAAATTGTTTATTAAAGAGTATCATGTGGACGGTTTCCGTTTTGACGCCACCCACAGCTACTTTCTAAACCATAAACTACTGCACCGGCTCGCCCGTGAAATTAAAGATTCCGGGTTTAAACCCGATGCCATATTGATAGCTGAAAACCTGCCCAACCAAAAGGACCTGAATTTGGAGGGGTATAACGGGTACGCCCAGTGGTCCGATATTTTCCATGACAAAGTTAAGGCGCTTTTACGGGAAGGTGACTTTGACGGAGTACCCAATACCGCAGATGACCTGGCCACTGCTTTCTATTTTAGCAAGGACAGCTATGCGGCACACACCAACAATGTTATTAATTACTGCGAGAGCCACGACGAGAACAGCGTGCAGTTCGAAGTGGCCACCGGAGGCGAGCATCTACAGGACCCCGGGATTAAGGACAGAAAGGCACGGCTTGGATTGCTGGCCACCATGGTAGCCGTGGGGCAGCCCATGATTTACATGGGACAGGAATTGGGAATCGAAAGGGAACGAAACAGGATTAAAGTACCCTGGTCAAAGGATTCCGAAGAAACCAATCGGTTTTATGACTGGGCTAAAGGTTTGATCAACCTGAGGAAACGATACAGTGCATTGAAGTTAACGGGCTACAACCCCATTGATGACGGTAATTTTCACTGGGTAATAGGCCCCTGGATGGAAGACAGAAAGGGCGGGCAAAAGAGGGTTATAGGATGGAAAGCCAATAACGGGAACGGGCGTGCGGATAAAATGCTTATCATGTTAAACTTTGAAGATCACGAGGTACCCGTGGATATCGATTTTGATGCGGGACGGTGGGTCAAGCTGGCCGACATTGATAATATTAACGATTTGCCTCCCGCGGGCAGCAAAAACCCCCGGGATCCGGACAGTATTGTTATTCAAGACAGCACGCAGCAGGATTTTGTACTGCCCCCTTATAGCGGTTTCATCTACAAGTACGAACCGGAACCGGCTGGCATTACCCATTAAAGCTGAAGCGTGACAGGGACAATTACCCAGTCACGCTTCAACTTTGCTTCCCAGCCTGTCATAAATTTGATCTTCATAAGTAACCATGGCCGGGCTTTTACCCCGCCTCTCCATTAAAAGGTTAAACCTTAAAAGTTTTTGGTTAAGCCGGCGCCTTAGCCGGTCTTTTTTCTCCTTGTCTTCATAACAGCAATTGATTAAATCCTGCAGGGATACTATCTCTTTTCTCAGTTCCAGTTCCTGGGGCATCATATTGGCATTTTTCAGTATAATATAGGCAGCCCGGAGATCTTCCGGCACGTTGGAGAGGTCCTCCAGTTCCAGGGGCCTCCCTTCACCGTCCAGATTCTTCAATTCCCCTTTCCTTATGGCTTCTTTGATTTTGTTTTCGGCAATTACCGCCACAATATCCACCCCTAAAACCCCCTCGGTTATTTTCCAAAAATTATCAAAAGGGGTCAGTCCCCCCAAAAAATTAAGCCGGCGCCGCCGGCTTAATATTCCCCTCACCTATACTTGCCCAAAAGCCGCCTGTGTATGTTCTGCTTCCCTGAAAGCTGTCTTTTGAGGCGGCGTATTTCTTTAGGATCGACTACTTCTTTTATTTGTTGTTTTATAAGGTGAATTTCCTTTTCTATTCTTTCAACTGCTTCCCGGCGTTTTTCCTTTGATAATGTTATAAATTGTTCACCTCCTCAATTAATTCTTGAGCGAGGTTTTTTTATTGTATTTGCATTGTCACTTATTTATTCCCTTGGGTCTTCTGAATCTTAGCCCAGGTATCCTTTAGGGAAACTATACGGTTGAATACGAGCTTCCTTTGTGTGGAATCAGGGTCCACGCAGAAATAGCCTTGCCGCAGGAATTGAAACCTTTCTCCAGGCTGCGCATCTTGCAAGCCGGGCTCCACCAGGCAGGAAGTCAAGGTCTCCAGGGAGTTGGGATTTACGTTGGCTTTAAAATCCCCATCTTCCTCCGGATTTTCCTTCACAAAAAGATGGTCATATATACGCACTTCAGCTTTCAGAGCATGCTCTGCCGAAACCCAGTGCAATGTCCCCTTAACTTTGCGCCCCACCGGAGAGGATCCGCTGCGTGTTTCCGGGTCATAAGTACAGCGTAGCTCCACAACCTCACCGGTTGTCTCATCCTTTATTACCTTTTCACACTTAATTATATAGGCATGTTTTAAGCGCACCTCACGACCGGGGGCCAAACGGAAGAATTTCTTGGGCGGGTCTTCCAAAAAGTCTGTTTGCTCAATATATACCACCCGGGAAAAGGGCACTTTTCTGGAACCCATTTCCGGGCTCTCCGGATTGTTTTCAGCGTCCAGCATTTCCACCTTGTCTTCCGGGTAATTTTCGATAACCACCTTCAGGGGGCGCAGCACAGCCATGACCCGGGGTGCCCGCTTGTTCAGATCCTCCCGCACGCAGTGCTCTAAAAAGGCTATATTGACCGTACTATAGGCCTTAGCCACACCGATACGATCACAGAAAGTACGAATGGATTCCGGGGTATATCCCCTCCTGCGCAAACCAGAAATTGTAGGCATGCGCGGGTCATCCCAGCCGCTTACATAACCTTCCTCCACCAACTGCCTGAGCTTACGCTTGCTCATAACAGTATGACTGAGGTTTAGCCGGGCAAATTCAATTTGCTGCGGAGGTTCCTTAATATCAACGGAATTTACCAGCCACTCGTACAAGGGGCGGTGATCTTCAAATTCCATTGTACAAATGGAATGGGTTATCCCTTCTATGGCATCCGAGAGAGGGTGTGCAAAATCGTACATGGGATAGATACACCAATCATTCCCGGTTCTGTGATGTTTTGCCCTCTGGATGCGGTAAAGAACAGGGTCGCGCATATTTAAGTTTCCTGAAGCCATATCAATTTTAGCCCGCAGCACCTTGGACCCGTCAGGAAATTCACCCTCCCGCATTCTCCAGAACAAATCCAGATTTTCTTCGACGGAACGCGTACGGTAAGGGCTCTCCTTGCCCGGCTCGGTAAGGGTGCCGCGATACTCTTTTATCTTCTCCTGGTCTAAATCACAAACGTATGCTTTCCCTGCTTTAATCAATTCAACAGCAAATTGATACAGCTGTTCAAAGTAATCCGAGGCATAATACAACCTGTCTTCCCAATCAAAGCCCAGCCATTTCACATCTTTCTTAATTGATTCTATAAATTCAACATCTTCTTTTACTGGGTTTGTATCATCAAAACGCAAATTACACAGGCCGTTATATTCTTTGGCAATGCCAAAGTTTATGCAAATTGATTTGGCGTGACCGATATGAAGGTAACCGTTGGGCTCGGGTGGAAACCTCGTATGTACCCTACCGCCGTATTTACCGGTTTCCATATGCTCATTGATAATATTTTTGATAAAATTTGTAGGTGTGGATTGTGTCGTAGCCATATTTCTTTCTCCCTCGTTATTATTCTCTTCTATTTTCAATTACTTCACATTTCCATATTTTAACCGGAAATCCTTCTTGTTATGTAATTTTAACTAATTCCCGCCAATCCTTCAAGCAATGCATATTTAAAGAATAAATTTACACACCGGGGAAAACCTATAAAGGTATTTAATGCAGCCGGAACTCCAGAGGAGGATTCTTATGCGGGATACTGCGGTAAAAGGTTTAATCGCCGGTATTGCAGGGGGATTATTTTTCCAAGTTTTTGTTTGGATATTTTATCTGATGGGAATAGCCGCCTCAACTCCCTTTAGGCTTGGGGCCTACATTCTTATCAGACCGGGTCTGGATATAGGTTCGCTGCCGGCGCAAGGTCTTGGCGCGGTTCAACACTTTGCCCTGTCAGCCCTTTTGGGTGTGATAACAGTTTATATTCTCCGGTTGATGGGCCCGGATTTTTCCGGAGTCAAGGGTCTGGTCTTCGGAGGATTAATTTACTTTTTGGTATACGGTGTGCTGGCAAAGGCGGTAATACCGGTACAAATTCTTCAACCAAATTTGGCCACCAGTATAGTCTATCTTTTCGGAAATCTCTTCTTCGGGCTCACCACAACATCAGTTGCCGGGTATCTTGTTAGAACGGAGGTGGAAACCGGGGGGTGATTGCATTTAAAAAAACCGGTATAAAAGAAGAAAATCTCTTGACTAAATTGCATAAACTGTAATAAATTATAGTAAGTAGCACTGTAGAACGGTTTGGTTATTAATTAATCGCTTAGCATGTTTAATTTTAAAGGGTAGCATGGTTGAATGGTAGGAATAAGGAATACGGTATTTTTGAGAGTGTCCGGGATTCTGGTTACTTGTGCGGGCAATTTTATAATTGTTCGTTTATTTGGTGCCGGGCGACTTTACCGTTGTACTTAAAACTCCTACGGGAGTTTTTTTATTTGCAAAGTTTAATGTTTAAGGAGGAAAAAGAATTTGAAGAATTTGTTTTCTAACGGGACCCGTCACCCTTCTTCATTCGCGCCGAAAGTTTTAATGCTGCTGGTAATGCTGATGCTGGTGGTGGGGGCCGGCTGCTCATCAGGCGAAAATCCCGGCCAGGAGGGCGCTGCTGAAACCATCGAGCTAAAGTTGGCTCATTTCTTCCCCAGCACCCATCCCGCCGAAACTGATTTGGTGCAGCCGTGGGCAGAAGCCGTGGAAGAAGCAACCAACGGGCAGGTCAAGATCACAAGCTACCCGGGCCAAACTCTTCTCAAGGCCGACGCCATTTATGACGGTGTTGTTGACGGCGTCGCGGATATGGGGCTCTCCTGTTTCGCTTATACCCGGGGTCAATTCCCGGTTCTGGAAGCCTTTGAACTGCCGGGGATTACCTATAAAAACTCCAAGGTAGCCAGCCGGGTTGCCTGGGAAGGTGTAAAGGAATTAAATCCCGAGGAAGTACAGGATACTAAACTGATGATGCTTCTCACAACCGGCCCGGGGGATTTGTTCACAAAAGTTCCGGTTGAGAAATTGGAAGACATAAAGGGCCTCACCATAAGGGCTACCGGACTCAGCGCTAAAACCCTTGAGGCACTGGGTGCCACTCCGGTGGCAATGCCCCAATCCGAAGGATATGAAGCATTATCCAAAGGGGTTGTTCAGGGCAATCTTGGTCCGGTGGAGGTTTTGAAAGGCTGGAAAAATGCAGAAGTTACAGACTATGTAACGCAAACGCCCTTCTTGTACAATACTGTATTTTTTATAACCATGAACCTTGACCGGTGGAATTCTTTACCGCCGGATGTACAGGAGGCTATTCAGGAAGTGAACGAGGAGTATTTTGAAAAAGTGGCAATGGGCCTGTGGGATAAACAGAACGAAGAAGCGTTAAAGTGGGCCACTGAAGAAGAAGGAATTGAAGTAATCAGTCTCCCTGAAGAGGAAGCTCAGCGTTGGATAGAACTGGTGGAGCCGATACAGCAAAACTTTGTAAACAGAATGAACGAAAAGGGTCTACAGGGTGAAAAGATACTGGAGACGGTTAAACAGCTGGCTGAAAAATATAACCAGGAGTACTAATGGATTTTAAATCGGGGGTACGATGGAAATGAAACAGATAGTTCAAAAGCAGGCGGTCTATGAAGTCCCGGCCTCACGGGTAAAAGCAGGCTCAAAGCAATTGAAAGGTTTGGCCAAAACCTCAAGCCAGGTACTTGATAAACTTGCCGGCTTTTGCATGGTGGCAGTGATGGGACTGGTGGTATCAAATATTATACTACGGGCCGTTTTTAACCGGCCCATACTGGGCACCTATGATTATGTGGGGTTTTTGACTGCTCTGGTAATAGGCCTGGCTCTGGCCAATTGCGCCTTTAAAAACGGCCACATAGCAGTGAGCTTCGTGGTGGAACATTTCCCTGCTAAGGCGCAGGCAGGCGTGGATGTTGTGGTCAATAGCCTTTCCCTATTTTTCTGGGGCCTGGTATCCTGGCAGCTGTGGGTTTATGCCGGTAGTACAATAAATAAAGGGTTGGTTTCACCCACAACACAGACGCCCCTCTATCCCTTTATATATCTCGTATCCCTTGGATTCTTTGCATTATGCCTTGTTTTACTGGTTAAATTATTCGAGTCAGTCAAAAGGGTGATTAATTAACAAATGAGTGAGTTCGCAGCTGGAATCATAGGCATAACAGCATTTTTTATTCTCCTGGCATTGCGGATGCCCATTGCTTACGCAATGGCACTGGTGGGCTTTGCCGGGTTCAGCTACCTCGTATCACTCCCGGCTGCCTTTAGCATGGTGACACAGGAGATCTATTCCACATTTGCCTCTCCTTCACTCAGTGTTATAGCTATGTTTGTCTGGATGGGGTTTCTTGCCTTTTACTCGGGGATCGGTACTAAACTATATGTTTTTGCCTACAAATTAATAGGGCACTATCCCGGGGGACTCGCCATCGCAACCCAGGCCGCATGCGCCGTGTTCGGGGCCATTTGCGGTTCCAATACGGCCACGGCGGCAACAATGGGGGCTATAGCCCTGCCGGAGATGAGAAAATACAAGTACGATACTTCATTGGCCACCGCGGGTATTGCCGCCGGCGGGGTGCTGGGGGTATTAATTCCCCCCAGCGTAATTTTTATTGTTTACGGAATGTCCACAGAGCAATCGGTTGGGGCGCTCTTTATGGCCGGCATCATACCCGCCATTATCCTTATGCTGCTTTACATGATAGCCATTTATATTCTGGCCACGCGCAACCCGGACATTGCCCCTGCAGGTCCCAAGGCCGGTTGGCAAGAAAGACTAAGCGCGCTTCGGGGTGGCCTGGGTGAAGTGCTGATTGTATTTTCCATTTCCATAGGCGGGCTCTTTGCAGGCTGGTTCACCCCCACCGAAGCAGGTGCCGTGGGCGCTGCCGGCGTTCTGGCGGTGGCCCTTTTGGGAAGGCGCCTTGACTGGGAAAAGTTTAAAAATTCCCTTATGGATGCAACACGTACAACGGCCATGATTATGCTTATGGTTGCCGGGGCTGTGGTATTCGGCCGGTTCATGGCTGTAAGCAGAATTCCCTTTGAATTCGCCGACTGGGCAGGATCTCTACCACTTCCGGCCTTCGCCGTTATGGGTATCATTCTAATTATTAATTTAATACTGGGCTGCTTTATCGATGCGCTGGCCCTTATACTCCTTACCATTCCCATTTTTTACCCGGTGGTGGTGGATACACTGGGTTACGACCCTATTTGGTTCGGAGTAATTACTGTTATGGTGGTGGCAATGGGTGTTATAACACCCCCTGTGGGCATGAATGTGTATATCATTAAAGGGGTGGCTCCGGACATTCCGCTGGAAAAGATTTTTCAGGGCGTTTGGCCTTTTTTAATTGCCCTTGTGGTATGTCTGGTCCTGCTGGTGGCTTTCCCGCAAATCGCCACTTTCCTGCCTAACATCCTCTCCAAATAAGTAAAAATAGGTGCTGAGCACCTATTTTTACTTATTTTTCCACCAAGCTCTTTACTGGAACTTCCTTTACACCACCTACTCCGTTAACCGGTGTTACCATTGCCGTATTGTCCCCCGGGCTCAAACTTTCGATCCACACGGGGGAACCGTCTAAAAACACATCAATTTTTTCTTCCGCGTTAATTATCTGCTGTGCCCGCTTAAAATCCATTATTGTTTCACCGCTCCTTTACCAAGATAGTACTTTAATAGTTTTCCCCAGGTTAGGAGCATTATAATTCTTTTTCTTTCACATTCCCCCTGGCCAAAGATGCAAATATTCCCCCAAAACAAATAACCGTAAATACTGCCAAAGACATCCTGATACCTTTTATAAGCAGATCGGGTGATGCTTGACTCAATTCAACATTGCCCACATAAACCGCCAAAAGCAGGGTGACCACCGCCATGCTCACTGTTTGACCGGTTAATCGCATGGTACCTATTGTTGATGATGCAACCCCCAAAAATCTTTTTTCCACGGAACTCATCACTGCATTGGTATTGGGGGAGGAAAAGAGGGCAAACCCCGACCCCAATAAGGCCAGGTTTAGCACCACCAGCCACAACGGGGTATTCCGGGATAAGAAACAAAATACGAAAAGTGCCAGCGTTGTTAAAGTCATACCCAAGGAAGCAACCACTCTAGGCTGTACCCTGTCCGAAAGGGTACCTGCAAAGGGTGAGAGTAAAGCCATAAGAACAGGCTGAGAAAGTAATATAAATCCCGCTGTTTGAGAGTTGAATCCCATTACTACCTGTAGATAGAGGGAAAGTAAAAAAGCGATACCAAAGGTGGCGCTATAGTTAATCAGTGCCGCTAGATTGGAGAACGCAAAGGTAACATTCCTGCTGAAAAGCTTTAGATTGAGCACCGGGTGCACAACCTTCATTTCATATCTGACAAATATTATCAATAATACCAGTCCCAGTATCACAGCGTACTTGGCCCAGTCCAACGCGGTAACCGAAGAAATTCCATACATAAAGGTTAAAATACCCGTTGAATAAAGAACAGAACCAACCAAATCAAACTTTTCCCCTTTGGCACCGGCCCATTCACCTTTAAGCCGGGTGACTGCAAGCACCAGGGCAACCACAGCAATTAATGTAGTAAGGTAAAAAATTGAACGCCAGCCGAAATTGTAATTTAGAGCCCCCCCCAGTACAGGTCCCAGGGACAACCCAATATAAACCGAGGCAACATTTATCCCCAGTACCTTACCCCTTTCCTGGGGTGGGAAAACCGAAGTCAATATGGCCATGGAGGTACCGAAAATCATGGCGCTACCCGCACCCTGCAAAACCCGGAAGATTATCAACGTTTCGATGGACCAGGCTATGCCGCATAAAATAGAGGACAACCCAAAAACGCTAATGCCCAGGATAAATATTTTTTTCCTACCCACTATATCAGCAAGCCGGCCAACGGGTACCAGAAAGGCAGCTGATGCCAAAAGGTAACTTGTGGCCACCCAGCTGATGATAAAGGCATTACTGGCAAACTCATCGCCAATGGCGGGAATGGCCAAATTTATAGCGCTGCCCATAAAAGGAGTTAGAAAAGACGCCATGGCAGCCACAAGCAACGTGAGTCTTTTAAACAATACATCTTGTTCCATTAATTAAACGCCCCTTTCCCTTTATTTCCCCTTGCTCAAAGACCTTCCCCAATTCCTTCGTAAGGAGTATTGTTCAATATTTTTTTAAGCAAGGAGCGGAGTAACTCCCTCTCCTGTTGAGTAAGCATGGAGGTAACCTCTAGATTAGTCCCGGTGGCAATATTTTCAAGAACGGATTGCAATTCCCTACCCCTCTTAGTGACATAAATCAAATGAGTTCTTCTGTCACCCGACCGGCTTTTCCTCATCACCAGGTTTTCCTTTTCCAACCGGTCAATTATTCCACTGGTTGTGGTTCTGTCCTTGCGTGTCAAATAGGCCAGCTGAATTTGACTGATACCTTCATGGTGCCACAAAAAGGCCAGGGTGCCAAATTGTGGCGGAGTAATATTATACTCTTTTAACTTTTCTTTAAAACGGGAGGAAAATATCTGGTGTACCTTGGCCACCAGGTGCCCAAGGCTTTCCTCCACTTTAAACTCTTCCAAAATACCACCCCCAAATATCAGGATCTTTTAAGTAAATTTATCATAACACCTATTATCAGTACAATGATTTTATAACCATTAAAAAAACCGTCATACCAGTGACGGTTTTTTAACCCCAACCAAAAAGGATAAGGGGATTTACAGATAGAATGTAAGAATATATCGTTTTTTAGTGACGTGCAAACAAGGCTCTTTTAATTTTGGCTTTATTACGGTTTCTCCTTTTGGGACACCACATTTCAGCCCGGTTAATTTCAACCTGGCAAAAGGGCCTTTCAAGGTGATCTTCCAACCATTTTTGTAGTTTCATTTATACATACCTCCTTTGGAAAATTAATTTTCTTCTAATTTCAAATCTAAAAATAATTTAACCTCATTCTACACATAATGCTGTGTAATGATTGTTTTGTGTTACAAACTCTGCATTTAATGTAGACCAAAAAGCACAGAATGTCAAGAGGGTTAATCCATTCTTAACACAAACTTATTATGTTTGAAACATTCCGGTGAAACAAATAACAAGGAGGATCTGTTTCCGTGAAGGACAATGTTAAAAATGCCATAGACAACCTGGACATTGATCAACTCTGGCGCCTGGCGCAGGAACACCCGCGGGGAGTTTTAAACAAGATTTCCGTCCGGCAATTGGGAAAGAGACGAATTGAGAAACTCCACACCTACTTGAGTGCCTTGGATGCCGAAAAATTAAAAGAAGCTCATGCATTTGAACTGCTGCTTTTTATCTGTGCCGAAAATGAGCTAAAGAATTGCCAGGAGGACAAATCAGGAAAATAAAAGGACCTCGCCGGTAACCCTTTGGCAAGATCCATTAATTCTATTAAAAAATATTAGACCCTCATCCGAGGGCCTCTCCTTTAATGTTAAATATTATTGGCTAACCTGGGCCAGCCTGGTTTTCAGCTTTCCACCGGGGATAACTTTCAGCTTCACCTTTTTCCTTATCCTACTTCCCGTAAAGCTGATCAAAGCTACAAATAAAGATATACCGCCCCACAACACCAGGCTCTTAAAAGTTGTGGCAGTACCCGTAATTAAACAACAAACCCCCGCCACGGTAGCAGCCTTTGCCGAAACGGCAGGATTGCGGAAGGCATACAAAACTGTGATGATAAACAGAGGCGTTATCAGCAAACCTATTAACCCGGTCTGGTAAAAAGCCATTTCATTTAACCGGGAACCTTCCACATATATGGTAAAGGATTGCATTCCCACCATGAACAATAATCCCAGGCTGATTAACATTGTTGCCCCTCTAAGGATAACTCTCATAAAATCCCGCACTGGCAGCCCTCCCGAAAATCATAACCCCTTTAACTCACTACAATAATATTATTTTATCATTTCGACATCCTTTAATAATAAAATTTTATCCCATTCTGTATGTATTGTGCAACATATTTATTACCGGACAAACCAGTAAATTATTGACATATTAACGTTTTCCAAGCCACACCTTTTCCAGCCTAATTTATTTATTAATTTTTATGACCTTTTCACCGGCTTGTTGTTAAAATATAAATTTTTAGGAAAAAATATATTAGACGAATATTATTTAACCCGGGACACAGCAGCCCGGGAAATATTGCTGGAGTGGTATTGGATATGAAGCTAACGATTGCAGTTTTTACAGACAGCTACCTACCGTATAACAGCGGTGTTGTGCACTCCATTGAGACTTTAACAGAGGAGTTGTCTTCTTGGGGACATAAAATTCACCTTTGCGCCCCCAGGTATCCCAACTGTACCGATGACGGCAATATTTTTCGAGTAGCTTCTATACCCTCTCCAACCAATCCCGATTATTATTTAGCCCTGCCCTTCGTACGGCGCATTAGCAACTTTCTCAAAACAATTAATCCCGACATTATCCACGTGCATCATCCCTTCGGCCTGGGATGGACAGCAAAGCTAATCGCCCGGCGGCTGGGCATTCCCATAGTTTATACCTGTCATACTTTTTACGAATTTTACAACCATTATGTGCCCATAAATCCCTCCCTGGCCAATTTGATAATTAGGAGAGTTTACCGAAATTTTTGCAACCAATGCAACACTATAATTGCACCCACAAAGATAACCGGTGAATATCTGAAGGAACTGGGGGTTATCACCCCCATTAAAGTCATCCCCACCGGGATCAAAATAGAAAACTTTATGGTGGGCGAAAAGGGATGGCTGCGAAGCCGCTATAATATTAACCCCGGAGAAAAGATACTTCTATGTGTGGGAAGGTTAGGCAAGGAAAAAAATATGAAATTCATCATTCAATGTTTCGCGGGCGTCAACAAGGAATTACCGGAAACAATATTGGTCATGGTGGGTAAAGGCCCGCAGGAACAGGAATTAAAAGCAATGGCTCGAGAGTTGGGCATAGGGGAAAGGGTTATCTTTACAGGACTTATACCTAAAGAAGATGTAATAAAGTGCTACCGTGACTCGGACCTCTTTGTATTTGCTTCGGTGTCCGAAACCCAAGGGCTGGTGGTGCCCGAGGCAAAATCGGCCGGGCTGCCGGTCATTGCGGTGAAGGCGAACGGAGTATCGGAAATGGTACAGGATGGAGTTGACGGGTTCTTAACAGACGGATCAAAGGAAGCCTTTGTAGATAAAATAGCTCTGCTATTGAAAAATGATGATCTCAGGCACCGCATGTCGGCTAAAGCACGGGAGAATTCCAAGGTACTCAGTTCTAAAAACTATGCCTATAAAGTATTAAAAACTTATTCCGAGCTGGTACATAATGAAAAAACAGCTCTACCTTGAAAAAACTCTCTTGCGGTTTCTTGTAAAGGTACTTATTTCGCCGGCGGGGGCAACACCCTGCGCTCACTTACTCAGCCTTTAATTGAATGAGCTCACTCCGCTCCGGGCGGCTCATAACTCGCTTCGCTCAAACAAGATTCGCCGCTGATCCTCCGCTCCGTTCGCTCTTTTGATTTACTTGCGTATGTTCGCTCCGGGTGTTGCCCCCGCCTTGAACCCGGTATTCGCTGTATATAAAACGCACTTAGTCACTTTTTCATTCCTCTGCTGGTGCCGCCTTCGGCGGCATGGGGGTCTACCTTGAAAAAACCACTCTACAAAGTTACTTTTAGCGCGCAGGTGCCCCGGTGGTTTCCTTCGTTCGCTCCGCATTCAAATGGCAATTTATTCACTTGTGTTATTCTAAAAACCCGCTAAAATGGAATACAGCCGGTTTAAGATTCATCTGTTGGTGCATTTCCGTTGTTCAAATTGAAAGGTGATAAATAAATGAGGATATTTAAAAAGAATATAATGCTTCAATTATGGCTGGTAATGATCTTGCTGGTTTTAACGACATTATGGTTAGTTGGTTTTGTGCAAACAAAGGTACTGGAACAGACCTATTACGGGCAGCACATTGACCAGTTAACTATAGAAGGGGAAAAGGTGGTTAATAAAGTTGAATCAGCGGGAGACCCCGAGTCCATCAGCACCCTCTCGCATATACTGGGATTAAATATAATGATTGTTAATGAGGATGGTTATATAAAGGAATGCCGGGGGATGGGCATGGACATGCCCCCGGGGACAAATGCCGATGTATTCGGCCACCACGGCATTCCATGGGGGAAAGAGGAGTTTTCCAAAATAATTCAGGGTGAAAAGTTGCACTATATAGGTAAAAACCCTTTAATTGATCAGGATGTTCTTTCCGTGGCACTCCCCTACCGGGCGCCCAGCGAAAAGGGAATGGTGATGGTGAGCGCCCCCCTAGCCCCCATTGCCGAAAGAATAGCCATACTACAAAGGGTGACAATTTATACCGGGTTCGGAGGTATACTGCTGGCAACACTCTTGAGCCTCTTTCTCTCCCGCAGCGTATCGTACCCCCTTGTAAAGATGAATAAAGTAGCCCGGGCCATTTCCCGGGGCGATTACAGTAACCGGCTGGATATTGACAGAGAAGATGAGATAGGTGTTTTGGCGAAAACATTGAACTCCATGTCCCAGGAAATCCAGGAAAAAATATCCGCCATCGAAAAACTGGATAACGCCAGGCGGGATTTTTTAGCTAACGTTTCCCACGAGCTGCGAACTCCGCTTTCGGTAATGCAGGCATGTAACGAAGCGCTGGTGGACGATATAGCTGAAACCCAAGAGGAAAGACAGGAATACCTGAACACCATAAATAAGGAAATTTTAAGGTTGCGGCGTCTAGTTTCCGAGGTGCTGGACCTGCGCAAATTAGAGGCGGGAAACATTGATTTTGAATTTCACCCGGTAAATATATCGGAACTGGTACAAGAAATAAGCCAAATCTTTAACACTGTTGCAGTAAAGAAAAACATCCGTTTGCAAACCCACTGGGAAGAAGATCTGCCGCAAAATATTAAGGCCAACAAAGACAAGATTAAACAAGTTTTTGTAAACCTAATGGATAATGCCATCAGAGTAACCCCTGAAGGCGGGGAGATACAAATTAAAGTGGAAAATGCAAAGGAATCTGTCAAATTTACAATTAAAGATTCGGGACCCGGGATTGAGAAAAATGAGCAGGAGCTCATCTGGGAAAGATTTTACAAGACCGATAAAGCAAAAAACCGTTCCGGCCTGGGAACCGGTCTGGGTTTACCCATGGTAAAAAGGATTGTAGAAGCACATGGCGGCAGGGTTTGGGTGGAAAGCGCCCCCGGGGAAGGGGCGGCCTTCATATTTACCGTTCCCGCTCTCAATTAACATTAAAAAGGGGGTGGCTTTTAGCCACCCCTTTTCTCATTGTCCAACCTGACCACTAATTATTGTTCCCGGCTGGAGGGTCAAACTTATAACCCACCCCCCACACCGTATTAACATACGACACATCACCTGCGGCCTTGGAAAGTTTATCCCGCAAGCGATTAATATGTGTGTCCACCGTCCGGGCGTCACCTATGTAATCATAGCCCCATACGATCTCAAGGATTTTTTCCCTGGTAAAAATCCTTCCGGGTGCCTCGGCCAGAATATATAATATATCAAACTCTTTGAGGGTAAGCGTTATATCTTTATTGTTTACTATAACTTGCCGGGTATCAAGGTTTATGGAGATACCCTCGTAGTTTAGAATAGTCCTTTTATCATTGGGGGATTCCTTATCCGTCACCCGCCTCAGCACCGCCTTAACTCTGGCTACCAGTTCCCTGGGGGAAAAGGGTTTAACAACATAGTCATCCGCCCCCATCTCAAGCCCCAAAATTCTGTCAATCTCGTCTTCCCTCGCTGTTAGCATAATTATCGGCACATCCGAAGTTTTTCGCAACTCGCGACAAACTTCCCAACCGTCGGCGCCGGGCATCATTATATCCAGCACAACCAGGTCCGGGTGGCCTTTTTTAAATTCTTTAATGGCATCCAAACCGTTGGAGCACTCAATAACATTAAAATTTTCTTTCTCTAAATATTTCCTAACAACTTGACAAATCTTTTCCTCATCATCTGCAATCAAGATTGTATTTTTCAATAACCATCACCTCTACCTTGAAAAAACATTTGCTCGGCATTTATTCTGCCGGAGGGGGCAACACCCTACGCTCACTTACTCAGCCTTTAATTGAATGAGCTCACTCCGCTCCGGGCGGCTCATAACTCGCTTCGCTCAGACAAGATTCGCCGCTGATCCTCCGCTCCGTTCGCTCTTTGACACATTGGCTTTTGTGTATAATAAGTTGCGTCTGCAACGGCAAAGCTACCAAGACCTTGTTCCGACTGGTACCATGCCGTTGCCGTCATTCGCTCCGGGTGTTGCCCCCTCCTTATCCCCGGTATTAACTGTATACAAAGTCATAAAGTAACTTTTTCATTCCCCTGCTGGTGCCGCCGTGCGGCGGCATGGGGGTCTACCTTGAAAAAAGAAGCTTCTTAAAAGTTACTTTTGGTGTGCGGGCGCCCCGGTAGTTTCCTTCGTTCGCTCCGCAATTATTCTCGTTCAGCTCATAAGTTTCTCCCGGAAGGCCGCTTGCTACAGACTGCTTGCCTACTTCTTCACGCCCTTCCGGGGTCATGGCTTTTGGGATTTGACGGGCTGAGCGCCGCTACTCAGTGCTCCGCTCTCTCCGGAAATCATATTGGGGTCAGGCCATTAACTTATTAACTTTTTTCATCCTCTTCTGGTGCCGCCGTGCGGCGGCACGTCTACTTTTAAAACTCCCGTGACACTTACTTTATAACCGATAAAAACTTAACATTAATGTTTAAACGACGCAAAATTTTCGTAATATTAAAGGGCTATAATAAATAACACCAAAAAGGTGCTAATAAACCAAGGAGACGGAGGGTGTTATCATGCATATGTTTTACGGCGGTTCGGGGCTGGGTTTTTTGGGCATGTTTATCCCCATGCTAATCTGGCTTGTTATCGTTGTGGGAATAATTTATTTGGTATCCCGCTGGTTTGGGGGACAAAGTAAATTAACCACCAGTGAAAATCAAAACCGCGGCGAAGGAGATTCGGCCATTGAGCTGTTGAACAAGCGTTATGCAACAGGAGAATTGACCACTGAAGAATACAACGCAATGAAAAAAGAGCTCAGGGGTGACTAACCCGCATCAAGCTCATCCCATTGGCTATAACGATAAGGGAAGCCCCCACATCGGCAAAAACAGCCATCCAAAGGCTGGTTAAGCCCCAAAAAGTGCCGGCAATAAATATAGCTTTAACCAGTAGTGCAAAGGCAATATTCTGCTTGATCACCCGCAGGGCACGCCGGCTTAAATTCACAGCGTAGGGAAGCTTTGATAGATCATCCGCCATCAAAGCTATATCCGCTGTTTCCAGGGCGGTATCGGTTCCGGCCCCGCCCATGGCTATACCCACATCAGCGGTGGCCAGCGCGGGGGCGTCGTTCACGCCGTCCCCCACCATACCCACCTTTCCCTGTTGCGCTTGCAGCTCCTGTATTGCCAAAAGCTTATCTTCCGGTAAAAGCTCCGCCCGGAAATCATCTACCCCCACTTGAGCCGCCATGGCTCTGGCAGTACCGGTATTATCCCCGGTGAGCATCACCGTTTTCTCAATTCCGGCTTTCTTTAACGCCCGCAGGGCGGCAGCACTGTTATAACGGGGGCGGTCCGCCACAGCAATTATTCCGTGCACCTCTTTACCGGTTCCCACCAGTATTGCCGTTTTACCCTCCTTTTGTAATTTCCCCAATACGGGTCGTTGGGTTAGAGTTTTCACCTGTAAATCATCAAATAACCTCAAATTACCGGTGTAATACAGCTGACCCTCGATAAAGGCACGGGCCCCTTTTCCGGGGATGGATTGAAAGTCCTCACTTTCAGAAAGGGATAAATTTTCCCTTTCCGCCCGCCGTAATATGGCCCGCGCCAGGGGATGTTGAGAACGTTTTTCCACCGCAGCGGCGATGCTTAAAACATTTTCCTGCGAATACCCCTTCTCCGGAATGATATCAGTTATCTCCGGGCGCCCTTCCGTGAGAGTACCGGTCTTATCAAAGGCAATAACCTTCAATGCTCCGGCCTGCTCCAGATAAGTACCACCCTTTATTAGTACACCCCTTTTGGCAGCACTGCCAATGGCCGATACAATGGATACCGGTGTGGATATCACCAATGCGCAGGGACAGGCAATAACCAGAAGAATCAATGCTTTTTCCAGCCAAGGTATGAAAGGCATCCCCAATCCCAAGGGTGGAACCGTGGCCACAGCCACAGCCGCCAGAATAACCGCCGGAGTGTAGTACTTTGCAAATACATCGACAAACTGCTGGGAGGGGGCACGCTGTGCCTGGGCCTCTTCCACCATATTGATTATCCTGGCCAGGGTGGTATCCTGCACCAACCTGGTAACTTCTATCTCCAGGGAACCGTCTTCATTAACTGTACCGGCAAAAGCATCACACCCGGGTGATTTTTCCACAGGCATTGACTCCCCGGTAATTGGCGCCTGGTTGACCGTAGAAGTACCCCGGACAACCTTTCCGTCCATGGCTATTCTTTCACCGGGCTTAACAATGATTATGTCTCCAACGGCTATTGATTCCACCGGTAGTTTTATTTCCCGCCCATTCCTTCTCACCAATGCTTCCCGGGGTGCGATCTCCATTAATTCTTTAATAGAGTTACGGGTTTTCTCCATACTGTAAGCCTGCAAAGCATTCCCCAGGGAGAATAAAAATACCACTGTGGCGCCCTCGCTCCATTCCCCGATTGCCGCCGCCCCAATTGCGGCAACGCTCATGAGTACATTCATATCCAGGCTGAAGGACTTTATAGAATAAAAGGCGCTTCTCAGTACAAAAAGGCCCCCCGTAATCATGGCGCCCAGGAAAAGCCCTATATTAATACGTTCCGGTACATCGAGCAATGATGTGATAAACCCGGCTGCAAGCAATACCCCCGAAAGGACGGTAAAGACCGTTTTAATTTCCTTATAAAAGGGTCTGTTTCTTTTCCGAATGCCGGCACCCGCTAATTCAGCCTTGTAACCGGCCTCGTCTACAGCCCTTATTATTTCCCCTGTTCCCGTGGTATGCTTCACCGTCATCTTTGCCGCGGCAAAGTTCAATTTCACATTTTCCACACCGGGAATGCCGGCGATTCTCTTTTCCAGTTTAGCAGCGCAATCCGCACAATCCAATCCTTCCAACCGAAAGGTGTCCAGCTGTCCGTGTTGTTTCTCCTCAGCGGGCAAAATGCGGTCTCCCCTTTGCCCTGTCTCCAAACAAAAACAATTTTCCTTCCCACAGGCTCCCCCGCCAGCTTGTTCATTGTTCAGATCACCACAGCCACAGTTATGCGCAGTGCATTGTGTCATTATCTATTGCCCCCCCGCATTTATTATGCTTCAATGTTAAGATTCCGGAAATATAAAAGGGTTAGCAGCAAAAAGGTAATGGATAGACCGAGATACAGCCATATTTCCCCTGCATTTGCCGCCTGGTTGTAAAGTGGTTTTAGAATTCCACCCAAAGCTACCGAAAAAAGCAGCGCAAACCCGTTGATAAATAAAGTTGGGGTTAATAATAATCCCAACCCCTTTGCCTTAACAGTCATAATAGTAATAATGACAAAGGCGGGAAGTATAAAACACATATCCAAAATAAATACCGAATACATTGACTCTATCCTGCGACCCTCCTGGATAAGGGGCAAAAGTTGACTAATCCACAGAGGATTGAAAACTCCGGTCAGCGCGGCTGTCAGAGTCAGAAATGAAACCAAAATCCATAAAATTTTGTTATATTTAAGGTTACTAATCATTTCCTATCTCCTTAATCCCTTAAGTATTTCTATTGCTATTTTATATTATTTTGCTGGACAAAGAAAATCTTGCAGATAATTCCCCATAAAAAAAACACCGCCGGAGGCGGTATTTTTTTAAGATTCCTTTTGTGCAAAGTAATACGCTATTCCCTTGGCTATGGCCTCGGCAATTTTAGCCCGGTAAGTGTCTTTTCTCAATAATGCTTCTTCCTCCGGATTAGAAATAAACGAAGCTTCCACTAAAACAGCCGGCATGGCAGCCGTGCGGAGTACTACAAAATTAGCCTGCTTTAAACCAATATTTCGCCGGTTCAAATACTGAACCAGCTGGGATTGAATTTGTTGGGCCAGCATTCTGTTATCCTGCTGGGATACTCCCAAACCGGGTACATCATCCCGGCGATAATAGGTACTGGTACCGGCGGTTGATGCATCGGGATGAGCATTCATATGAATACTTACAAACACACCGGCACCCGCGTTCCCGGCAATTTTAGTGCGTTGGTACAGGTCCACGTATGTATCCGTTGTCCGGGTCATAACCACCTGGGCCCCATTTTGCCTCAATAGATTCGCAGTTAATAGGCCCACATCCATATTTACATCTTTCTCCTTTAAACCGGTGGGACCTACAGCGCCAGGATCACTGCCCCCGTGCCCGGGATCTATAGCAATCACCTTACCCTTCAGGCTTGTACCCAAGTCGGGTACATACAGTTTCAATGTAAGTTCTGTTCCCTTACCGTTATCTCCTTTTGTGGCATTAAACATTACCGGCTTATTGACATCAAAAACCAAACGCACTGTACTGGGATTTTCACTGAACAATCCGGTTCTTATTTTTTTTACCAAATTACTTTCCACTTCTATCTCTCCCGGCAGTTCACCCGGTTGTACCCCTTTTAAGTCCACAACCACACGGGAGGGGGCGGTTAAAGTAAATATGTCATGAACCATTGCTCCCGAGGAGGTAATGGTGGTCACCAAATTACCGTCAACCTCCTCAACTGTCCAATCAGTTACAGTTGAGCTGCCATCTTTCTTGTCAGTTTCCCCTTGCTCACCGGATTCCGGACCGGTCTGCCCCTGGTCTTTTTTGCCGACAACGGCCACAAAGGTCTTAGACACCCATCCTATTCTTCCGTCAGCCAGCTTAACTTTACACCAATTCTGCGAGGACTCAATTACTGTAAGCTTGTCCCCTTTTTTTACCTTCCACAGTACTGAATTTGAAGAACCGGGACCGTTTCTTACATTTAAGTTGTCAGCCGTTACTTCCACTATACTGCCGGGGGTAATCTCCTTTTTCCCGGTGTCACTGGGTTCATCTATTATATCATCTGATTCATTGATTGCTTTTATGTAAACAGTCCTGGCAGCGCTGTTCCATTCAACTTCCGCTCCAATGGTCTCGCTCATGAACCTCAAAGGCACCATTGTCCTTGCATTTACCAGTATTACCGGCGCATCCAGGTGTACGGCGACACCGTCCACAGTGGGCCTGTTACTTCCCACAGGCGCTTTTATCGTTTTACCACCCTTTTTTACCACCGCCGTCTTATCCTGTTGGTTCCATTCTACTTCAGCTCCTAGTCTTTCGGTTACAAATCTAAGGGGTACGTATGTACGCCCCGAGCTGTTGTTAATAAAGGCTTTTTGGTCCGGGAAAACCACCGGTTGGTTATCCACCATCACTTTTACGTCATAACTGAGATTAGTGGCCGCTTCCCCCGCCATAACCGGAACCGTAAGTAAGAGCAAAAGTATAGCTGACACTGCCAACATCATTGGCCGTGTCAAACACCCGCCTACCATCCACTTTCTGTAAATAACTCTCTTTCCCCCCTTTTTTATCGCAATTCCTCTAAACCTGCACAGCTGTCCTAATTTTAGATGTCGCTACCACGTAATTTGTTCCTGGTAAATAAAAATTACAATATTTTACCTTTTTCTACACTAAATAAAGGGGATATCCATGAAAAGTCTGGACTATCCCCTTTTTATGTAGAAACCGTCACGGCGTAACTTTATAAAATTGGCAGTTATTCTTTATAACCATTGTTACCCCCATCTGTTTTATTTAAGACAGAGGAACCCTTCAAATATCTTTTTTCCGGTTCACCCACATCGGAATTGGAATATTTATTTCCAAACAGTTTTCCGGAATTCTTATATATGACGTAAAAAACAAAATAAGCAATTGTTGCCGCCAAAAAAGAGTTAATTATACTCCCCAACAAGTAGGCCGGTCCGGCATGGGCAAAAAAATCAATAATCCTATCCCAGAAGGATAAGTCATAGGTAAAATCTTGCGGAACTTTTTCAGTGGAATTTATAAATAGGGACCCGGTTTTGTAATTGAGATAATACAAAAAGGGCGATACATAGGTCAATAATAGTGCCGGTACCGTTGTAGCCAGAATGTTCCACTTTAGCAATTTGGCAAGTAAGATTCCCAATGGCACATTGATAACCGGTAACGGTAACAGGGCCAATCCAAACCCCAAAGCCATACTCCTGGCCAGTATGTAAGGGTTATCCTTTATATTAATCATCTGTAACAGTTTGTTTTTTGTCCTATCTAAGATTTTTTATCGCTCCTTAACACCACAAGGATACCATAAAGTACTTAGCTATAATTATACAGTATTGCTTTAAAACTGTACATCCTAACGTTATGCTTCAATAATCAATTGTATTTTAGCAAATTGCACCAAATTAAGACAAAAAGCATAGAATAGTAAAATTCCTTTTTCTCAGGCTCAAGGAGGTTATCAAATGGAAAAAAGTAAAAAGGAGCCTGCCATAAAATCACCCCCCCTTGATAATGCAGCAATAAATAGCAGCAACCTAACAGTGACGGCTCGAGACGTAATTACCGGAGTTTCCATACCGGCTTTCAAATTTATTATAAACGATAATAATGTAGGGGATCCCCAAGTGGAACTTACGGAAGAAGAGAGGGACCCCGGTTTGTTCCCCTCATTGAAACCCGGTGCCAGCCACAGTTCGGTAGTGGCCACAGGGGAATCTTCTGAAGAAAAGAAACCTGTGGTATCACTGCCAAAGGGTAAATACATAGTCTCGGTATTGGCCCCCTCTTACAAAATGGGTGGTACATGGGTGACAATGGAGGGTACGGACAAAACTGTGGAAGTGGCGCTGTATCCTAACCCTTTGCCATTGTCCAAAATTCGAGTTCATGTCTTCCACGATAATAATCCCGTCAACGGTGAAGATGATGTACCACTGGAATCCGGAATCGAAGGTTTCAATATCATCATAGAAGATGCGGTGGGCGAGGTAATAGTGGACTATTTTGGAAACCCCTTGGGCACCCAATATGAACGGGATGAGTCCGGTGAATTGATTTTGGACCCGTCCGGCAATCCTATTCCTATCCCGGGTACCGGTGGAAGAATAATTACGGACTCCAACGGAGACGCGCTGATAGATAATCTTCCCCCCGGAAAATACGGCGTGCAAGCTATTCCCCCGGATGATACGGACTGGATTCAAACAACCACCATTGAGGGAACGCACGTTATTGATGCTTGGATCGAAGAAGGGAATGACGGTTACAGTCCCCGGGAAGGTTTCCAAATGCCCTTGGTATGGATTGGATTCGTCAGACCAATGTCCTTTGCCCCCCCGCGCCCGTGGGAAACCGGAAGAATCACAGGCAGAATAATGACGGTAATTGAATTTATCCCGCCCTTTAGACCGCTTACACTGGGGGATCCCGTTGACCGGCCGTGGATTGCCCTCAGTGACATCGGCGCTAATGACCGGCAGGTTTATACCGGGCGTGGTGACAGTAACGGAAACTTTGAAATCGAGAATGTCCCGCCCGGCTTGTACCAAATGGCTATCTGGGATGAACCCCTGGATTATATTATTTCCTTTCGCACAGTACAGGTGGGGACCGGGGAAATTGTAAATATGGGGGATATTGGCATACCCAGGTGGTACGGTTATATCAAGGGTACTGTCTTCCATGATCTAAACGGTAACGGAGTACGTGATCCGGGAGAAAGCGGTATTCCCAATGTTGAAGTGGGGACCCGCTTTAAAGACGGCAGCATACAGTATAGTACGGTGACGGATATGCGGGGCAATTATATATTAAAAGAAATTTTTGAACTGGAGCGCTTTGCCGTAGCAGAAGTGGGGTTTACCCGCCTGGGTTATACCGGGGCCACGGCCACTCCGGATTTCGGCATTCCGGTGGCTGATCCCGCCAACCCCTCCGCCTTATGCCGGGATAACCGGGGCAATTATGTCAGGTGCTCGACAACCCATCCCGGTGCCCTGACCCTCGCTGTTTTAACCTGGGCCGCCAAAGCCAACCGCATAGACTGGGGGAAGAGGCTATATTCTGAAGGGGAAAACGGGGGCATCTCGGGTATAGTTTATTATGCCACCATGCGTAATGAAACCGACCCCCGCTACGCGGTGGCAGAGAACTACGAGCCGGGAATTCCCGGAGTAACCCTCAATCTTTACCGGGCCATCACCGGTGAAGATGGCCGCATAGTGCAAGAAGAGCTTATTAATACCGTCACCACAGATGCCTGGGAACACCCCACGGGCTGCATGGATCCCGTTGGTAATATTGACGAAAACTGCATAGAGGTTCCGGGTATTTCCAACCAGGTGAAACCAGGAGTATTTGACGGCGGTTATGCCTTCGAAACCTACTGGGATCCTTATTATGAACACCCCGAAGCAGTGGAAAAACCCCTTCCCTCCGGAACCTATATTGTGGAAGTGGTACCGCCAACGGGATATAAAGTGCTTAATAAAGATGGTTCTGTTAATACCGAACAGGGGGATGAATTTATAACCGCTTCACTCACGCGCATGCCTCCCCCACCATATCTTCCTACAACACCCCCGGATATCGATACCTATAAAAAAGTAGTAAAGTTAACTGAAGGTCTTAATGCCCCGGCGGATTTTTTCCTGTATACCGACGTTCCCATTCCCGGTCGCATTGTAGGCTTCTTGCTGGATGACGTAAACCTGGAAACAGACCCTGAGTTCATATATTACGGTGAAAAAAGGGGCATCCCCAATACCCCCGTGGGTATTCGGGACTTTAGCGGCAGACTGATCACCACTGTACATTCCGACATTAACGGTATTTTTGAAGTACTACTGCCTTCCACCTATACCCGTAACGTCCCCACCCCGGCGGGAGTTGCGCCGGGTATGTACCGCATCATCGGCAACGATCCCGGGGACCCGGATAATCCCAATGAGCACTATAATCCCAACTACCAAACCCTGGTAATGGTCTTTGATGTATGGCCCGGCAAAACAACCTACGCCGATGTAGCGTTATTTCCCATCACTGCCTTTATGGGAACACCGGGAGCACAGTTCTCTCAACCACCTCAATGCAGTGATCCGGTAAATACACCTCAAATATTCAGAGTCAGCCGGGTGCAAGTCAATGTAATGCATCCCAGTGATACCAACCGGACAGTAAGAATTCAGGGATCGGGCTTTGGTAATGACCCGGGCAATGTCACTTTAAACGGAAAAGAAATATCCATTTTGGAATGGACCGAGGGAAGAATTCTGGCTGTCATACCCCGTATGTTTGATGAAGTTGAGCCGGGCCCGGCGCAATTACTGGTAACCAATTCCGCCGGAAAGACAAGTCCCGCGGGCATTACATTCCACCTGCGAAGGCAAGGTGCTTACTGGCCCAATATCGTAAGGGTCAGAAAAGACGGTTCTGCTGATTATTCCACCATTCAAGACGCCATTGATAATGAGCCGGACGGGACAATTGTTGTGGTATCTGCGGAAACCTATTATGAAAATCCCATCCTGTATAAAGGTATTAAACTTCAAGGAAGAGGGCCGGGCGGAATAAGGGCGGACGGTTCGGCCGTAGCGGGAACCGTCATTGACGGGCGCTTCTTCCTTTCTTATATCGACCATTGGCTTGATAAACTAACCAGTATTGATTTTGACGGGCCGGAATTGTTACCTGAGGACCAGGTAACGGAAATTACCAGGGGCCAGGTATTGACAGTGGTGGGTAAAGAAGAAGCCTACAATGACAGCTTGTATCCCGGGGTGGACGGCTTTAAAATTACCGGCGCCAGAGGTGAAGACGGCGGCGGAATATATGTAAACGCGCATTGCAACTACCTGGCTGTTAGCAATAACATTATCCAAAGCAACGGCGGTGGTTTCAGCGGCGGTATTACCGTAGGCAAAGCCTACCTGGGAGATAATTACAACTATAATATCAGTATCCGCCACAACCGTATACTCAATAACGGCGGCATAAGCCTGGCCGGGGGAATCGGTATATTTAACGGCGCGGACAACTATGAAATTGCGTACAACGAAATATGCGGCAACTATTCCGCGGAGTACGGCGGAGGCATATCTCACTTTGGTTACAGCCCCGGCGGTAAAATTCATAATAACCGGATTCTTTTCAACGCTTCCTTTGATGAAGGAGCGGGAGTTTTTGTGGGCGGGGAACAACCGGTTCCCCCGGCAATACTTACCGCCGGATCGGGGGAAGTGGATATTTTCAATAATCTCATCCAGGGCAATCTCGCCAACGATGACGGCGGGGGCATTCGCCTGCTGCAGCCCCTGGATTACCGGATTAATGTATATAACAATGTTATTGTAAATAACGTTTCCACTGACCTGGGGGGCGGAATTGCCCTTGATGATGCTTCCAACACGGTCATTGTCAACAACACCATCGCCAAGAATATCACCACCGCCACGGCAGAGGACAGCGACGGTTTGCCCCACGCCGCGGGACTGGTGAGCGAAACAAACAGCGCGGCCTTCCAGGCTTACCTAAATGATTTATATGTAAATCCTCCTAATTTCAGCAATCCGGTTTTGTTTAACAATATTTTCTGGGATAACAGGGCGGGCATCTTTAACCAGTCACTTAACGGGGGAAGGGGAGGCATAAGCGGTATCGGAGCCCCGGAGGACCCGGAACCTGTCAACGTTATGGACATTGAGGTGTTCGGCACCCCCGCTCTTCTCAACCCCCAATATTGCAGCCTGACACAACCGTATGACGGAGGTAGTAATAACGTCAACGGAGACCCTGAATTTATAGATGCTTACGATACCGAGCTCACGGCCGTAGCCTTTAATATGGAACCTGATTTTAAGTCGGTGAAGATAGTTACCGTTGTACCGGAAATTGCCGGAAATTATCATCTTATGGGCAATTCACCGGTAATAGATCAGGGTATCGATGAAATTACCACCGAGACAGAAACAATTCCGGCGCCGGATACGGATTTTGACGGTATCACTAGGCCGCAGGGTGCCGGTTATGACATGGGGGCATATGAATATATTGACATTCCCTAACCCGGAAAGGAGTATCAAATATGAGTACCGTTGAAAAACACTTTGGTGCCACAGACGGGTGGGTAAATATGCCCGACGGCACCACCCATTATATTTTCGGTTTTGTTGATATTACCGGTGTTCCGGAGAATTTAATTTTTGAGTACCGGGGCAAAGCAACTCTGTTGGCCCCTTTGCTGGAAGCCTACGAGGGCGATGAGGTTTACCTAACCCTCACTAACCTGGGTTTACCCGGTAGGCCTGATTTAGATGACACTCATACCATTCACTGGCACGGTTTCCCAAATCAAATTCCTTTATGGGACGGTGTGCCGGAAGCCTCAATTTCGGTACCGGTGGGGAGGAGTTTTACCTACTATTTCCAGCCACTGCACCCCGGTACTTATATTCATCATTGCCATTTCGAACCCGTGGAACATATACAAATGGGAATGGTGGGTCCTTTGACGGTTCGTCCCCGCTTGGAAAAGGATTTGGGCCGGAAGTTTGTTTATAATGACGAAAATACTGCTTATGACCGTGAAGCCCTTATTTTCCTAACGGAACTGGATCCCGAACCCCACCGGCTGGTAGCAAATGTTCAAGAATTTGACTGGACGGAGTACCGCCCGTCATACTGGCTGATCAGCGGGCGAAGCTACCCGGATACGGTGAAACCCGTTGATGACCCGGGTCTCCCGCTGCAGCCCTTTTCATCCCTGGTGGAAGCTTATGAAGGGGAAAGGGTGCTGCTGCGTTTTGTAAATATAGGTTTTCAACAGCACACTATCCAGGTGCCGGGGATATCGCTAAAGGTGGTGGGGCAGGATGCCCGCCCAATGCGGGGTTATAACGGTGAAGATATTAGCTATTGGAGAAACACTGTCTATATCTCTGCCGGTCAAACGGTGGATGCCATCTTTACCGCCCCGGCAGCGGGTATTTATCCCCTTTATAATCGCAATCACCACAAGAACACCGTTGCCGGGACTGCCTTAGGCGGTATGGTGACGGAGATTAGGGTTGGGGTCAGGCCATTAACTTATTAACTTATTTCTTCCCTCTGCTGGTGCCGCCTTTCGGCGGCATGGGCGTCTACCTTAAAAAAAACTCTTTTGCGGTTTCGTTTAAAAGATACTCATTCCGCCGGAGCGGGCAGCACCCTGCGCTCGCTTACTCGGGCATTTTAATCGAATGAGCTCACTCCGCTCCGGGCGGCTGCATAACTCGCTTCGCTCAAACAGCATTCGCCGCTGATCCTCCGCTCCGTTCGCTCCTTTGATTTGATCTGCGTAGGCTCGCTCCGGGTGCTGCCCGCTCCTTGACCCGCTATTTGCTGTATATAAAACGCACTTAGCCACTTTTTCATACTTCTGCTGGTGCCGCCTTCGGCGGCATGGGCGTCTACCTTGAAAAAAGTATTCAGTAATAATTCAAGAAAATGGGGCCAGGCACCTATTGTTGAATTACTTCACTTTCTGTGCGCGGGTGCCCCGGTGGTTTCCTCCGTTCGCTCCGCAATTATTCTCGTGGAGCGGGTAAGTATCTCCAGGAAAGCCGCTTGCTACAAACTGCTTACCTACTTCTTCACGCCCTTTCGGGGTCATGACTCTTGGGATTTGACGGGCTGAGCGCCGCTACTCAGTGCTCCGCTCTCTCCAGAAATCACCGGGTCACCCTAGTGGTATTTTTTCATGCTTCTGATGGTGCCGCCTTCGGCGGCATGAATATCAAAATGTATATTAACCTGGCAAGAAACCAAAGGAGAGATTGAAATGTCTACTATAGACCTCTGGGCTAAAGAGGGCTATTTAAGTACCCCTGATGGTAACAGTATATACTTTTGGGGGTTTGCCAAAAGTGAAGCCGGGCCCGCTCAGCTGCCGGGACCCCATATTATTGCCCGGCAGGGAGAGACAATTACCGTTAACTTGCATAATACCCTCCCTGAGCCGGTCTCCCTTTCTTTTACCGGTCAAAGGGGGGTTTTAGCAGACGGGAATCCGGTGGGGCCCCAACACCAAAACGATCAGTTGGTGTCCTTTGTAAATCACGCGGAACCGGGGGATTCGATAACGTATACGTTTACCCCCTCTCACCCCGGAACCTTTATGTACGAAAGCGGAACCTACCCGCACAAACAGGTTCCCATGGGATTATACGGTGGGCTGGTGGTACGTCCTATTGATTATAACCCTGATATTCAAGAATATAAAACGGTGTACGGCTACGGGACAGATACCGAATATGACCGCGAGTATTTATTGATAACAGGGGAAATTGACCCTAACTTGCACCAGGCAGTAAAAGAAGAATTACCATACCACACAGGTAGCTACTTACCCCGGTATTGGACGCTGAACGGTCGCTGTGCACCGGATACAATGTTCCCGGATAATTTGGATTACCTTCCCCACCAGCCCTATGGCTCCATGGTTATGGGGCAACCCGGCGAAAGGATATTGATGCGCTATATAGGTGCCGGGGTGAGTAACCATCCTTTGCACCCACACGGTAATCACGCCAGGGTGGTGGGAAGGGATGGAAGGTTATTGAGAAACGGCAGTGGCGACATATCCTTCAAACGATTTACTGTCCTTGTGGGTGCAGGTCAGACATATGATTTGATTTACCGCTGGGATGGCCTGGGTTATTCCCCTGAAAACCCCATCCCCACAACTTTACCTGACAGAAGAAATATGGGCATTGGTGATGCCGGCTGGACCATGTGGAGCGGGAGTCCCTACCTGGGAAGAAAAGGGGATATCCCGGTGGAGGTGGTTTCATATAATGAATTCGGTGAATATTACTTTATGCTTCACTCCCACGAGGAACTGCAAATAACTAACTGGGGAGAGTTTCCCGGCGGCATGATGACATGGGTTGCCATTTACCCATCCCTTTCCCCTGATGTGGGAACTTTATTGTAAACTCTTCCGAAAGGAGTATAAAAGTATGGCATTAATCACAAGAATTTTTCAGGTGGCCGCCGAAACTTTGTCCCTTCCGGACCGGAATGTTCCCTTTTGGGGTTTTTCGGATGTCCTTTTCAATAAACCTCAAAACCCCGGTCCCTTAATTGAGGCCACCACCGGGGATCTTATATCAATATGGTTGGTTCGCAACTTTTTGCAGCCTGTGGGAGAACCGCTATCAATCCTCTTTCCCGGTCAGGAAAATGTGTGGGCTAGAAAAATTTTTTCAGAACCATTAGTCTATGAACCGGTAAAACCCCAGTATTCCTCCGGTGTAATGATGTCGCTAACCAACTATCTGGATGAAAATAACAGTTTTGATATTTCCATTGACTACATCTTCGCAGCCAATAGGCCAGGCATTTTTTTATATGAAAGCGGCACTAATCCCGAAAAGCAAATTCAAATGGGCCTTTATGGAGTTATTGTAGTGCGACCGGTAGGTAATTCCATCTTTGGCCATCCCAATTACAAGACGGCCTATGGTGCCGGCACCGGTTCCAGTTATGACGTGGAAAAGATACTGGTTTTAAGTGAAATTGACAGTGGCATGCATGATAACGTAGAGCCCGGAGTCTATTACGACATGCTTAAATTCAAACCTGATTTTTGGGTAATAAACGGGCGGTCCTTCCCGGATTCAATCAATGATGACAATACTTCCAGTCAGCCTTACGGCTCCAAAATAGAGTGCCGGGTGGGAGAAAGGGTATTATTAAGAATAATTAATGCCGGTTTCCAGAACCACACCTTTCATCTGGGAGGTTTTACCGGCCGGGTGGTGGCCGAGGACAGTTTCCCCTTGGTAGCTGCGGAAATGGATGCCACCTATGAAAAAACCGGAATTACCCTGGGTTCCGGGCAAAGCGTTGACTTAATATTAACCCCCGAGACCCCGGGCAGGTTTTACCTGTACGACAGGGAGTATCACCACCTGGTGAACAACAATGTCTTTCCGGGGGGAATGATGACTGTAATCGATGTTAGAGAGTAAAGGAAAAAGCCTGGACCCCCAAAGGGTTCCAGGCTTATACACGGGCTTGAAGCGGCCTCAGGCCAGAGGGAACATTATCCTGGTTTTAAGCTGGTCTTCCGGTGTATCGGCGGGGCTGTTGAAATAGAATTCGTAGGCAACTCCGGTGGGGTTTAGCCCCTTTTCCTTTACCCACTCCATAAGGGCTTCATAGGCAGGTTCAATTTTATTATAAGGGCCCACATGCATGCAAACGGCATACTTACCTGCCGGTATTTTACCGGGCTTAATATCACCTTTGCCGGGCAGCTCCTCCTGAACCAGAACACCTGCTTCCACGTCAAGGTCCTGCATATCCATGTTATAATAGGCGGCAAAGGGAGCCCGGGGCGGGTCTTCACCCAATTCAGTAAGATAACCGGTTATTGATTTGTATATATCTCCCAGTACCCGGGGTAGTTCTTCCACGGATGATCTGGTTCGAACTGAAAGAGTAAGGTGGGCCGGCTGTTCAACCAATCCACATGTATACTTCATGAATTTTACCTCCTTTGTTATAGTTTTTGATTAACTAAACGTCTTTGAAAATAGATAAATACCGGTAAAGGAATAATGATCCAGCCAAAACTCTTGATTAGATTGTTTTTGGCCCGGTTGGCCTGCCTTTCCTTTTCCGCTTCTACCATTGCTTCATATTGCTGTCTTAACTCCTCCTCCGAAAGATTTTCTTCCTCTCCCGACCTTGAGCTTGTAGGATCCTTTACTTCGCGCATATGTTTGTATTCTTCAAAGGATTGGTGATAAGGCACAGGGGCGATAATATCCGCAACCGCCATAAAAACTCCTACGCTTCCACCTATGGTCATCATTAAAGTAGCGAACAGCACCAAGTATATATATATACGTTTTTTATCATATCTTCCCCTCCCATGCTCCCTTCGGCTTTTATGCCCGTAAATACAAAAAACACTACCAAAACCACCACTACAGCTGCGATACCCATCAACACTAAAGTCATTTATTCGCCCCCAACAAAAGCATAAATATTATTGCTCCGGCTCATCCCCGGAGACCGCCGGCAAGGTAAAACTAAAAACAGACCCCTGCCCCGGGGTACTCTCCACCGCCACACTGCCCCCGTGGGCCTCCACTATTTGTTTGGCAATGGCCAGACCCAGCCCGGTACCGCCCAAGGCCCGGGAGCGGGATTTATCTACCCGGTGAAAACGCCCCCATATATATGGCAGTTCCTCCGGGGGTATGCCTGGCCCGTAATCCTTCACACTGATGGTTATTTCACCGTCACCGGCCTGAACTCCAATGGTGATACTCTCCCCCCGGGGAGAAAACTGAATAGCATTACCCACCAGGTTGGTAAGCACCTGCTCGGCCCGGTCTTCATTGGCCAGCATCAAAGGTAGATCGCCAATGATTTCCTTTTTCACTGTGAGTCCCTGCTTTTCTAACTGTGGCTGCAACCTGGTAATAACTCGGCTTATCAACTCCTCCACCTGCACCGCATTTATTTCCCACCCGGTCTTCCCGGACTCCAGGGAGGCCAAGTCCAGCAAATCATGGATAAGCCGGCTGAGGCGGACGGTCTCACGGTGAATAATGCTTAGATAAGTGGTTTTACTATCTTCATCCTTAATGGTACCGTCCAGCATAGCCTCAACAAACCCTCGCACTGAAGTAAGGGGTGTCCTTAGTTCATGGGAAACATTTGCCACCAGGTCCCGGCGCATTTGCTCCAGGCGGCGGAGTTCCGTAATGTCGTGGAAAACCCCCACCGCCCCAAAAACACCGGCACCGGCTTCCCGCAGCGGCGCTATATGGGCAAGGAAAAAAGTGGTACCTCTGTTTAAAGCTATTTCCACACTCCCCGTTTCCCCGGAATTAAGCACCTGTTTAAACAATTCCTTTACCCGGGATGGCAGAGATATCTCTTCAATGTGACTGTTCAAAGGGCTGTCATCAATATCAAAACTCTCCAATGCCTGCCGGTTCACGGCAATAACCCGGGAACTGGAATCAATGGCTATCACCCCTTCCGCCATATTCCCCAGCACACTCTCCATTTTTTCCTTTTCCCTGGACAGATCGCTGATAGTAGCGTTCAGTGCCGCAGCCAAATAATTAAAACTCCCGGCCAGCTGACCTATTTCATCCCGGGAAGATATATCAATCCGCTGCCCAAAATCTCCTTCCGCCATGGCCCGGCTGGCTACGCTCATATCCCGCAGCGGGCGGGATACCGAACGGGATAAAAAATATCCAATAATGACGGCCAAAAGTACAGCGGGTATTGCCGCCAGCATTATCAACCTTCGTACAGCCGCCACTGTATCACTGATATCGGCAATGGGCGTAGCAAGAAAAAGAGCACCGGCAATACTACCGTCAACCTTTACCGGGACCGCAACCGATATCATGACCTGGTCAAAACGGGACACAAACCCTCTTTTACTGACAGTCTCTCCCCGCAGCAATTGTTCCACCTCGGAACGTTCCAACCATATCCTTTGCATTCGACCGTGTCTGGAAAAATCAAGAGCCTGGCGCTGCACCCAGGATACCCTGGCAGTTACAAGACTATCCATAATTGCCAACACTTCCACCGGAGGCCGTCCCTGCTCCAGGTATCCCGTCATTAGCTCTGCCAGTTCGGTCCCCTGTTTTTCCAAATCCTTTTCGGCAGCGGAATAATAATAGCCCGCAAAAAGTTGAGAAATAAAGAGTCCCAGTACTATTAGTGTGGCGATTATAACCAGTATGTACGAGTACATAAGTTTACTGAAAAGGCTCTTGAAAAACATTACCCCACAACCTCGAACTTATAGCCGTATCCCCAAATAGTTTTTATAGCGCAATAATCCCTCACCGGCACCAGCTTTTCCCTCAGGCGCTTAATGTGGGTATCAACGGTGCGGGGGTCCCCGGTGTGATCATAGCCCCAAACATTGTTCAGCAACTGTTCCCTTGAATAAACACGGCCGCGGTTGCTCGCCAAAAACCACAAAAGCTCAAACTCTTTGGGCGGCATTTCCAGGGTATCACCGTTTATTTCAACTGTCCTGCTCCCGTAATTGATTCTTAGTACGTTGTAATCCAGCACTTCTGAATTACTTTTTTCTCCCCCGGCTGTTCTCCGCAGCACCGCCTTCACCCGGGCCACCATTTCCCGGGGGCTGAAGGGTTTAGGTATGTAGTCGTCGGCACCCAATTCCAAACCCATTACCCGGTCAAATTCATCTCCCCGGGCTGTGAGCATAATAATAGGAACAGACATGGTTTTCCTTATCTCTTTGCAAACTTCCCAGCCATCCAACCCGGGGAGCATTATGTCCAACAGAATCAAATCAAAGTTACCGGTCTTGGCCTTTTTAACAGCATCCTCCCCGTCAAGGGCCATTTTTACGGTAAAACCTTCCTTTTCCAGGTATAGTTTAACCAATTGCTGGACCGGCTCTTCGTCTTCAACCACTAGAATCGTACGGATGGACACAATTACCCCCCCTTGTAAAGACATCCCGGGACTGCAATATAATGCAATCCTTTCCACCGGGGTACTACTACGCGTATTATACAATATAAGCTCCGGGTCTGAAAGCATGCTTGTTTCTTTAACATATAAAAGAAGCAAAAAGGGAGAGGTTTAACCTCTCCCTGAGACAATCTGCTAACGCCCAACGGGACCGCCGTAAAAGCCCTTGCCGCCCCGGAAACCGCAGCCATTGCGAACCATCTCCGCCAACTGCTCATCCGTAAACTGGGACATCATTTCTGTACGGTAATGCTGCTGTTTTTCAAACATTTTCTGGCGCAAATCGTTTAGCTCTTGGATCTTAGCTTCCACCTGAGCCTGGTCGGCACCCGGCTGCCACTGCAGTAGCCGCAGGTCATTTCTCAACTGCTGCATCTTGGCCCGTTCATCCTGCATGTCATCGAAGGACTTTTTTTGTATGTCCTGTATGGCCTGGACCTGCTCATCTGTAAGCTGTAACTGGTCAGCCATGTTCACCCAATTACCGCCGGAAAAGCCCCGGGGACCTCCGCCCCAGGCAAAGGCCACCTGGGCAAACACCAGTACCAGAACCACACTTAAGGAAACCAATAACAGTTTTCTTTTCATTGGTTCACCTCCTTTCTCCTGTTTATCAATATTTTAGCCGTTAATTTTGAACAAGTTGTGAACAAACTCCGAACAAATTTCGAATAATAAAAGGAAAAGCAGGTGAAGAATCACCTGCGATAACTGTCCTTACTTAAAACTGATAATACCGTTAACTGCTATTCCACGTCCTACCCCTCTCTATGAAAATCATTTCGCCTTTCGGGAAAACTAAATATACTCTTAACTTTCTCTATAATTGGCACCTGGTAGATAAGTGATATGCCTGCTAAAATTATAGCCAACCCCACAAGTGCACTTATGTTTATGGCTTCATCCAGCAATAACACCCCCCATAAAGTACCAAAGACTGGTACCAAGAAGAGTGTACTTGCAGCCCGGGTGGAGCCCGCTGATTTGATAAGATAAAAATATAGAATAAAAGCCAGGGAAGTGCAAAAAACCGCCAGCCCCACCAGTGCAAAAATCACCTTTAACGAAGGCCATTCCCCGGGAAACTTTAATATAGCCGCGGGCAAAAGAAGTATGGACGCCCCGATGAACTGGCCTAAGGTTGTGTTCAATGAAGAAATATTACCGCAATTTTTTCTGGCATAGACATTACCAATACCATAAAAAAAGGTGGCAGTTACGGACAACCCGGCAAAGGCTATGATTTTTATATCCGTCGAAATAGGATTCCATCCCACTATTATCACCACTCCGGTTAGGCCCAGTATTATTCCCAATAATTTTTGCTTGCTAAGCTTCTCCTTCAACCATATACTGGCAATAATAGCTGTAAACAAGGGAACCATGGAATTCAAAATTGCAGCCAGGGATGCCGTCAACTGCAAAGTGGCCGTGGCTATCAACGTAAAGGGGATAGCTGAATTGACCGCCCCCAGGAAAAGATACTGTTTCCAGTGAGCCCGGAAACTGAAGTCGTTTTTTACAACCTTAGAAAAAACAAACAGTACGGCCGCTGCTATAATCACTCGCGCATCGATTAAAAAGACGGGCCCGAGCACCGGGGACGCCACACGCATAAATAAAAAAGAAGCGCCCCACAGCGCTGCCAGAATAAACACTCCGCACAACTGTTTCAGCGGCATAAACAATTGCTACCTCCCCACCGCAATATGATCTTCAATCGGTTTCCAAATCCTTCACTGGTAGGCCTTCCTTAAACACCGTGATAATCCTATTGGCATCGCACAGTATTTCTATATTTTCCAGGGGATCACCGTCAACGACAATCAAGTCCGCCAGTTTACCCTTCTCTATGGTTCCAATATCTTCACCCAAACCACAGGCTTCAGCAGCAAACTTAGTTGAACTCATTATCGCCTCTTCCGGGGTCATCAACCCCTCTTGGACATAAACAACCATTTCATAAGCATTGTTTCCATGATAATTATAAGGAGTTCCTGCATCCGTTCCCATGGCAATCTTCACACCACAGCTAATTGAATTCTTAACTGCATTAAGCCTGAATAAATGTCCTTCTTCCGCTTTTGCCAGCATAAACCGTGGTACTCCGGCCTCCCGGCCATATTTTCGCATTAAATGCCCCACTGCAAGGGTGGGAACCAAATATACATTTTTGTCAGCCATCATTGTCACTGCTTCTTCATCGGCGTACGTTCCGTGCTCAATTGTGGCCACCCCTGCCTGAACAGAATTTTTGATTCCCTGGGTCCCGTGCGCGTGGGCAGCAACTTTTTTGCCCAGTTTACCGGCCTCTTCCACCACAGCTTCCAACTCACGCACATCGGGCTGTTCCGCACCCGGAACCCCCCCGGGATTCATAATGGCTCCTGTAGCCATAACCTTTAACAAGTCGGCTCCTTTTTTTAACTGTTCCCGGGCCGCCTTTTTAAACTCATCATATCCATCACACACCCGGTAAAGATTGTTAAAATATTCCGTTCCGGAACAAGTGATGGATAATATTTTTCCACTGGTTAGGATGCGGGGCCCCTTAACCAATCCATCTTCCACGGCCTTTTTGACACTAAAGTCAATACCGTTGACCGAACCAACATTTCGTACCGTTGTAAAGCCGGCTTTCAAAGTTTTTTCCATTTCCAAGGCGGCCCGGATGGAGCGCAAATTATCTTCCACCAAATTCTCCTCATAGGTATTGGCCATACCGTGCAGGTCCATGTGAATATGTGCATCTATCAAACCTGGAAGGATGAACCTACCCTTTAAGTCACGAATTATTAAATCCGATTCCGCCGGCAATTTAACACTCTCTTTATTGCCCGCTTCAACGATTTTTCCATTGTCACCCAAAACTATTACCGCATTGTTTATAACCGCATTACCGGTGCCGTCAAACATTTTTCCATTGATTAAAACCGTTGGCATAATTTATCTCCCTCTTTATTCAACAAAGAAAAATTATATATATTTGGCCAGCCGGCCATGCCTGAAAACCATTTTTATATTTTTATCACTGACCAACACTTCAATATTTTCCAGAGGATCTCCATCGACTACGATAATATCGGCAATTTTACCTTCTTCCAGAGTTCCGATATCCTTCTGCCAACCGCATGCTTCAGCAGCATTTTTGGTGGCACTAATTATTGCATTTTCCGGTGACATTAACCCTTCCTTTACATATATGAGAAGCTCCATCGTATTTCTCCCGTGATAATTATACGGTGATATACCTGCATCCGAGCCCATCGCTACTTTTACACCCGCTTCAATGGCTCTTTTTACGGTATTAATCCTACAGGCCCGAATCTTCTTGGTCTTTTCAATCATAAAACCGGGAACTCCCTCTTTTATTCCATATTCCAACATCAAATAACCGGCTAATAGAGTTGTAACCAGGTATACATTGTTTTTGACCATTAAATCCAAAGCTTCCTCATCTGCCAGGGAACCGTGTTCAATGGTAGCCACTCCTGCATTAACTGCATTTTTAATTCCCCGGGCACCGTGGGCATGAGCGGCAACTCTTTTGCCCAGCTTGCTTCCTTCTTTGACAATTTGCTCCAGTTCCTTCACATCAGGTTGCTCTGCCCCGGGTACCCCACCGGGATTCATTATGGCACCGGTGGCCATCACCTTCAGACAGTCGGCTCCCCTTTCCAACTGTTCCCGGGCGCCCTTTTTAAATTGGTCATTACCATCACATACCCGGTATAGGCCGTCAAAGTATTCCGTACCCGAACAAGTAACTGAAAGTATTTGCCCGCAGGTTAATATGCGAGGTCCTTTTATCAAGCCCTGTTCCACGGCGTTTTTGACACTAAAATCCAGCTGGTTGACCGACCCGCAATTTCTTATAGTGGTAATTCCGGCGTTTAGGGTGCTTTCCATTTCCTTTACAGCCCGAATAGCCCTAACCTTTTCCTCCACCAGGTTTTCCTTGTATGTATCAACCATCCCGTGATTGCCCACGTGAACATGCGCATCAATCAAACCCGGCAATACAAATTTGCCGTTTAAGTCATATGTAGCCCCTTTTACGCTGGAAGAATCTATATTCTCCCCTATTTGTTTAATTTTACCATCATCACCGATGATTATTACTCCATTTTCCACAACATCCCGGCCTGTCCCGTCAAATATTCTTGCTCCCTTTAATACCGTTGCCACGAATCATCTCTCCTCAAACAACTTATCAGACCCCGGAGTAAAAACAGGGGAGAGAGCACTCTCCCCTGTTTTTATTCCTTATAAGCCTTATGGGCCCGAACAACGCCCACCGGAGTCAGTTGGAAACCCTTTACGTTACTCCGTACAGCAGCAGTATAGTTCCTGTGGGCTATGGGAATAACCGGGGCTGCCTCGTGCAGCTTTTGTTGTAGTTGCCGGTAGTACGCTTCTTGCTCGTTGCGGTCATAAGTGCCAAGGGCTTTATTGGCAATATCTACAAGCTCTTGTGGCTTATAACCGGTATGGTTACCTCCCAGGGCGCATGTTTTTAGGAAGTTACTTGGATATGGAATGTCATACCAGCCAGTTAGGGCTATTTCGTGCTCGTAGCTCTCCATAATATCTGAAAGCGTGGAGTATTCAACGGTTTCTATTTTTACATTAATGCCTACTTTTTTCAGATCGGATTTTATGATTTCCGCTACCTGAACAGGATTAGAAACATAAACCCGGGCATGGGTAAACGAATGCAAAGTTAAGTCAAAACCATTGGGATAACCAGCTTCCGCCAGAAGTTCTTTAGCTTTTTCCGGGTTATATTCATATGGACCGGCAGTATCATCGAATGAAAACACGGTAGGGGGCAGTATATTTATGGCCGGCGTTCCTGAACCTTCATACACCGCGTTTACCAGTTTTTCAACATCGACAGCATAATTGATAGCCTGTCTTACTTTGACATTATTTAGCGGCTCTATTTTGGTGTTCATTGCGGCAAAATGTATATTGGCCCCTGGTTTGGAAATTAATTTTAAATCTTTATTGTTTTTAACTTTTTCTATTTGACCGGGGTCAAGGGTCTTAATGGCATCCACTTGTCCGGTTTGCAATTCCATTAACCTAGTGGAAGATTCCGGCACAACTTTAATGATCAGCTTCTCCACCTGGGGTTTTTCACCCCAGTAGTCTTCATTTGCCACGTACTGAATATATTCACCCTTCTGCCACTTGTCGAACTTAAATGGTCCTGTTCCCACCGGGTGTTCCGGGAATCTCTCACCATATTTTTCAGCGGCAGTGGGACTAACGATAAATTGGGAATAATACCCCATATAAGTCAAAAATGGGGCAAACTTTTGCTTTAGCGTAAACTGAACTGTATAATCGTCCAGTGCCTTTACCTCTTCAATCATGTCACCCAGCAAATAATTTAGGTAAGACCACCCGCCTTTTACCACTCCATGCATAGGATGGTTCTCATCCAGTATCCTGTTAAATGTGAAAACAACTGCATCGGCGTTAAAATCGGTGCCATCATGAAACTTTACATCCTGCCGTAAGCTAAATGTCCAGGTTTTACCATCTTCGGATTTTTTCCAATCGGTTGCCAGAGCAGGTTCCACTTCCAGTTCATCATTTTTGAACTGAACCAAACCTTCATAAACCGGATATACCGCACCTATGCTTGCTTCAATCCAAGCATACCCCGGGTCAATTAATTTGGCATCATTACTTTTTGCAATTATAAAGGATTCGTTCTTATTTACCTCACTGGAACCGGTGTCTGCATTATCTTCTCCGCCGCCTCCACAGCCGCTTATAATTAAACTCATAGTTAACAGCAAAATCAGAAGTATTGTATGATTCCTGTTTTTTAGCAAAATTCACCCTCCTCTTAAACAATTTCCCTTTGGCCCTATCAAACAACAAAAAACCGGTTCTACTCACCCCCTGACACCTGATTATTTGATTTTTAAGTATATAAATGACAGCTCACTTCATGCCCACTATCCAGTTCCAGCAGCGGGGGATCTTGCTTCCGGCAAATATCCCTTACATTCTGACAGCGGGGATGAAAACTACAGCCCTCCGGGGGATTGATCGGGCTGGGGACTTCCCCCTCCAGCAGTTTCAACTGCCGTTTGCTTTTGGGGTCAGGCACCGGTATGGAAGAAATAAGTCCTTTGGTGTACGGGTGCCTGGGGTTGGAAAAAAGCTCGTCAGTGGGTGCCATTTCCACAATTTTTCCCAGGTACATCACTCCCACCCGGTCACATATATGCTTTACCACCCCTAAATCATGGGCTATAAATATATACGTCAATCCAAACTTTTCTTGTAAATCCTTAAACATGTTTATTACCTGGGCTTGTATGGAAACATCCAAGGCTGATACCGGCTCATCGGCAATAATCAACTCCGGTTGCAGTGCAAGGGCTCTGGCTATTCCCACCCTCTGCCTCTGCCCCCCGCTGAACTCGTGGGGATAACGGTAATAATGCTCGGACCTCAATCCAACCAGTTCCATGAGCTCCATCACCTTTTCACGCTGCTGTTCCCGGGTCCCAATACCGTGTATCCTCAAAGGCTCGGAAATGATATCCCCCACTCTCCACTTGGGATCTAGGGAAGCGTACGGGTCTTGAAAGACCACTTGCATTCTCTTTCTCAGTTCCCGTAGCTTTTTAGGGGGAAGTTGGAAAATATTTATCCACTCCCCTTGATCCCGAAACAAAACTTCTCCAGTATCCGACTCCAATAGTCTCAGCAACAATTTTCGGGTGGTGGATTTACCACACCCGCTTTCTCCCACCAATCCCAATGTTTCACCGGAATATAGAATAAAACTGACATTATGCACGGCCCTAAGCCATTCCCGGGGTTTTCCGAATATGCCCTTGCTCACCGGGAAATACTTGGTCAGGTTCCTGACTTCCAGTAATGCTTCTTTCATCAAGTCTCAATCCCTCATATCAAGTATAAAGTAAACACCTTACCAGAGAATTCCCATATTTCACCGGGCCCGGTTCCACAGCTTTGCACTCCTCCCGGGCCTCCGGGCAGCGGGGAGCAAAGCGGCAACCGGAAAATTCCTGGGAAAGGTCCGGTACCATTCCTTTAATTTCTTTTAATTCCTTATTGTCGCCGTCTATACGGGGTATAGTTTCCAGCAATCCCCTGGTATAAGGATGCTTAGGGGAAGAAAACAGATCCTCCGCCATTCCCTGTTCCACCACCTGCCCGGCATACATCACCGCCACCCTGTCGGCCACTTGGGCAATTACACCCAGGTCATGGGAAATTAACAATACCGAAGTATCGAATTCCCTCTGCAACTCGTCTATTAAAGCAAGTATTTGAGCCTGTACGGTTACATCCAGTGCGGTGGTAGGCTCGTCGGCTATAAGCAGGGACGGGTTACATGCCAGTGCCATGGCAATCATTATCCGCTGGCGAATGCCGCCGCTCATTTGATGAGGGTATTCCAGCATTCGCCTTTTAGCATCCGGGATCTTTACAAGATCCAGCAATTCAACCGCCCGGTTGAATATTTCCTTTCTGGTACCGCCCTGGTGCAGCCTTATGGCTTCCTGCAACTGGTCGGCTATTGTAAAAACCGGGTTAAGGGAAGTCATGGGATCCTGGAAGATCATTGAAATTTTATTTCCTCTAATTTTTTCCATTTCCTTGTCGGTTTTACGGGTTAAATCTTCACCCCGGAAAAAAATATTCCCGGTTATTTTACTATTTTTTGGTAACAAGCCCATTATTGCCAACGAAGTAACGCTTTTACCGCAACCGGACTCACCCACCAATCCCAATGATTCTCCACGCTTTATTTGCAAATTAATACCGTCCACTGCCCGTACGGTTTCATCATCACCAACAAAATCAATTTTCAATTCTTGTATATCCAGGTCAATTGTCATTCCGGTTCCCCCTTGACTATGTATCCATTTTGGGGTCCAGTGCCTCGCGCAGCCCGTCACCGAAAAGGTTAAAGGACAATACGGCAATAAAAATCATAAGGCCCGGGAATACAGTAATCCACCACTGCCCCAGCAACAGGTAATCTCTCCCCCTGCTCAACATTGCCCCCCACTCCGGGGTGGATGGGTCAATACCTACACCGAGAAATCCCAGTGCGGCGGTATATAAAATGGCATCTCCCAGAAGCAGGGTCAGAAAGACAACCGCCGGGGCCAGAACGTTTGGCAGCACGTGCCGGAAAATTATCCAACCGGACTTCGCCCCTAAAGCTCTGCTGGCCTCCACGTAAGATAGCTCTTTAACTGTAAGTACCGAACCCCTGACAATCCGGGCCAGGTAAGGTATGTATATTAAAGAAATGGCCAGCATTGCTTTCTCCAAGCCGGTGCCCAATACGGCCACCACGGCAAGGGCCAACAGAAGAGGGGGAAAGGACATTAAAATGTCAACCAGCCGCATAAATATAAGATCGATTATCCCACCGAAATAACCGCATGTAATCCCCAGTAATGTCCCCAGCAAAGCAGTAATGGCTATTACCATATAGCCCACTTTTAGTGATATTTGAGCTCCGTAAACAATACGACTGAAAATATCCCGCCCAAGGGCGTCTGTTCCCAGCGGGTGCTCGTAATTTCCGGCCCAAAAACCTGGCTCCAACTTGTTCTCAAGCTGGGGTTCCACGGGATCTTCGATGGCAATATAGGGAGCAAATATGGCAACCAACATAATTGCTATAACAAGGTAAAAACTGGCCACTGCAAGTTTGTGCTTTTTAAACTGTTTTATTGCTTCCCCCCAAAGGCTTTGTGGCTTTTGTTTATTATTCAAATTTTCACCACCTATTTATCTAGTTATATCTAATCCGGGGATCTATGTAGGCATAAAGGATATCCACCAATAAATTAACCAGTATAAAAATGAATGCAATGATAAACACAATCCCTTGTACCACCGGGTAATCCCTGTTTCCTATGGAGGAAACCACCATCATTCCGATACCCGGCCAGGCAAAAACAGTCTCGGTCAATATGGCGCCACCTAGCAACCTGCCCACTTTAATGCCAACCACCGTTACAACGGGTATCAAAGCATTCCTCAGGGCATGCTTGAATACAACCCGCATGTATGGGAGGCCTTTGGCTCTGGCCGTACGAATATAATCCTCTGATAAAACATCCAGCATGCTGGAACGGGTAACGCGAACCACCAGTGCCAGTGGAATTGTTGCCAGAGAGACTGCAGGCAATACCAGGTGTTTCAATGCATCAAGGAAAACCATAAACTTCCCGGCAATTAAGGAATCCACCAAATACAAACCGGTAACTTCATTTAAACTGGTTCCCATGGTTATTCTGCCGGAAACAGGCAAAATCCCAAAAACCGCCGCAAAAATGTATATAAACATTAGTCCCAGCCAGAAAACAGGAATGGAAACCCCACACAATGAAATGCTTATGCAAAGGTAATCGATTATGGAATTCTTTTTTTGCGCGGCAATCACACCCAGGGGAATACCAAACACCACCGCTATAAGCAAAGCGGCCAAACTCAGCTCCAATGTAGCGGGAAAACGGTCCATAATTTTTTCCAATACCGGTTCCCCGCTCCGTACAGAAGTACCGAAGTCTAATTGAGCCGCACCACCGACCCAATGTGCATACTGAACATGCAAAGGCTTGTCCAGCCCCAATTCATGCCGCAGTTGGGCGATCTCCTCCGGTGTTCCCTTTGGATAAAGCATCACCTGTGCCGGATCTCCCGGTATAAGTTGGAGCATTAAGAATACCAGTATGGTTACCCCTAATAAAGTAGGTACAGCGAATAAAATTCTTTTTATTATGTATTTACGCATGACCAAACAATACTCTCCTCAAAAATTATTACTGATGAAAAAAATTTTTCATAAAATAAATTGATGAAAAAACATTAACACAACCGCCATTTTTTTGCAACAACCGCCAACTTGCTAATTTCGAAGAATTTGACAGGTTAGCTAAAAAAAAAATCGGATAATGGAGTTACATTTCCGATTGCTAAAAAATATTCATTTTTTCTGCGTAATAATCAAATTGGTTAAGTTTCTCTTCCGTACTTTGCGGATTTCTTGACATGTATTCCATAATTATAGCCTGAACAACCAACAATACAGATGAACAAGGATCCACAAAGGACATATTGTTGAGGGGAATTAATAATAAATTATCCGAAACAACTTTTAATGGAGATAATATACTATCTGAAATTCCTATTATAGTGGCTCCTCTTTCTTTAAATAGTTCCCCCAGTTGCTGTATTTTTTTTGGATATCTCGGAAAGGAAAACAAAATTACCGCCGTGCTTGGGTTACAAGACAAAAGAAAATTATTCAGATTATTATAATTTCCACTATTGATGATATATACGTTTGGCTTGACCTTGCCCAGATTGTAAACGGTAAACTCTGCAAAAAAGCTGGAAAAATTAAAACCTGCTACTATTATTTTATCTGATTTTTCAATCACATTTGCAACATTTTGAATTTGTTCCACGGATATGCTTTCCAGTAATTTATTAATATTTCCCATCTCATTACTGGCCACTGTTTCCAGAATATTAAGCTCCTTTTTTCCCGCTGAGTATTTAATCCTATCAAACACATCCAACTCATGCCTGACCATCTTTTGCAAATCTTCCATCATATCAGAAAAACCGGAATAACCTAAAGAAGTGGTGAGCCTCACTACAGTAGCCTCACTGACATTCGCACCCCTGGCTAACTGCGTTAGTTTTTGAAAAGCAGCTTTCTTGTAATTATCCAGAATATACTTGGCTAATTGTTTTTGCTTTGGGGACAATTCATGCCCTTTATCCTTTATTTTTTCGAAAAACCCATTACCAGTTTGCACTAGCTTTTTACCTCCTGCATAAAATGTATCTTCTTTCTTATATCCACTAATCTTTTGAATAAAGCACTATTTTCAATACCCTTTCCTACAGATAATAACGACTCTCAGCTTAAAATGGTGACCCGTAACGAAAAAAGCCATAACCTCCCCCACCGGTCCGCCCTCTATGGTATAAAATTCAATATTATCTTAAACATGTTTCCCCTTCAGCATAAAAGCATTGGGGGGCAATTTATCCAATAACATTAACATTTTAACACTGTACGTTTTCCCATTTCCATAGCACTTGTATTTCTTTTTTCTCCTCGGATGCAGTCTATGTTTTTTTTCAGAAAAAGTTATGTATTATTTTATATCTTTCGTACCGTTAAACAAAGAATTCACGTGTAAAAAAAATACCGGGCCGGACATAAAAGTCCGGCCCGATAGGAAGCATTACAGAAAAGAACTTATTCCTTGTTCAAAACATCGTACAGTCCGATAAAAGCCTTTAGAATGTCAGCGGAAGCTCGCATTAATTCTTCCACATTATCTGAGGTACAATCACCGGCCAGTTTGGCTGCATATTGATGTACCATTCTATGGGGTTCATCCACTTCTCTAAAGGCTTTAAGATGATTATACTTATCCTTATTTGCTTCGTACCATTTTCCGAAGGCACATTCCACATGGCTGGTAACCTTAACCCCTTTTCCCGCATCCTCCATGGTCTTTTTCAGGAAATTGGCATGATCCACAAGCCGTGCCGACAAAGTGTTAATTACAGATTCATTTTGCGAGATTTCCAAAACAGGATTGACCAAATCTATCAAATGATTAGCTTCATCTTTTAATAAACGGCTGATAAATTCCGTATTTTCGGTGAGATCCTCAGAGACTTTGGAAAGGTTTTCAGCTGTTGTGGTTTGCTGCTGCATCGCGCTTGTGATATTTTCCACCATTGTGGCACACTCTTCTGTCTCCTTGGTGGTTTCCCGGATAATATCCCCTACAGAGTTAAAACTGTCTATATACTGGCTAAAGGCATCCTGCACACTTGATACGTTATCCCTGGTGGAGGATGACTTCGCATTCATTTGCTCTGAAATATGCTTTACATTGGAGACGGCATCCTTTGTTTGGCCGGCCAATTTTCGTACTTCTTCCGCCACCACATTAAAACCCTTACCGGCCTCACCTGCCCTGGCCGCCTCAATGGCTGCATTTAGGGCAAGCAGGTTGGTTTGATCGGCTATATCGGACACATTCTGAGAAATATCATCTATCTTTGTTACTTGATCACTCAATTCACTGGCATTACCCACCATATCTTGCAATATGGTTTTATTGTTCTGCCCCATTCCAGCCAGTTCGTTAATTTTCTTAACCCCTTCATCAGCTCCGGCGGTCACATTTTGCATAGCAGCGTTAATCTGCTGAACGGAGGATAAAACTTCTTCACTCATGGCACTCATTTCTTGACAGGAAGAAGTGATTTCCCCGGACTTACCAGATATTTCTTTAACCTTAAGCATGGCATGAAAACAGATGAGTTGAGAATGAGTAAGTGAAAACACCTGCACTGCCGAAATGAAATCCGCCCTGTCGGTTTCCCTATTATTGGTAACTGCACCCCGGTTCTTAAAAAACATATACTCCTCCCATAATAAAAAATCTAGTTTTTAAGAAACAACTAAAAACTACAGCAGATTAATACCCCCTTAAAAACAGTAAAGTGGCCGTAATCACTCGGCCACTTAAAATCTAGATAAGACCTTTAAGCAGCCTGGCAACCCTAGCAAAAAAGCCTTAGGCCCATAGCTTTGCGTCACCGGTTTTCGCCGGCTTTGCCCTGTGATATTGGTTCAGTTCATTTCAACGGTCTTATCCATTAAAGCATTTAAGCACTTTTCGACAAAAAAATTAGCATTCCTTCCCAAAAATTCATTTTTTGCCAGTAATTTTAACAAATTTACAAAATAATTGTCACTTCATAACCCTTTTTTATCTTTTTGACATGTTATCCATAAGATTTCTATATCAATTATACACCCTCACCACCACCGCCGGTTGCACCCTTTTCCTGCAAATATTGCCGAATCTCATCCAAAAACTCTGAACCATAACGGCGAAGTTTAACCTCCCCCACCCCGGTAATTGCCAGCATTTCCGGTTCACCGGTGGGCATGCTTTCGCTCATCTCCCGCAGGGTAACATCGGCAAAAACCATGTAAGGAGGCAGACCTTCTCTACTTGCAATATCCTTGCGCAACCGGCGCAACCTCTCAAAGAGTACATTATCCACCACTTTTTTCTCTTGCCGGAGCACTTTTCGGAAAACCCGGTCCTGCCCTTTTAAAACCGGAGCGGCTTTTTGCCGCAGCTTAAGAACCGGGTACCGGCCGTCAGTAACTGAAATATATCCCTCGGCAATCAACATATTAATTATGTCCTTTATCTCATCCATTGAGTAATCGCTTAGAATACCATAGGTTGACAACCGGTCAAACCCCAGTTGAAGAACTTTTTTACTCCGGGATCCCTTTAAAACTCCTGCCACCAAAGACATGCCAAAGCGCTGCTGCATGCGCCAAATACAAGAAAGTATCTTTTGTGCTTCAACTGTAATATCCACAAATTCTACATCGTCACTGCAATTTCCGCAGTTACCGCAGGAATCGGCTATGTCCTCCTCACCAAAATAGGCAAGGATATAACTTCGCAAACAATGTGTAGTATAGCAATAATCCACCATGGATTGGAGCTTGCGGTAATCAAGGGCTTTGCGCTCCGCTGATGACTCGTTCAATTCTATTAAATATTTTTGAACCTGTATATCCTGCGGGCCAAACAATAAAACGCATTCAGCGGGCTCGCCGTCACGCCCGGCCCGCCCGGCTTCCTGGTAGTAACTTTCCATATTCTTGGGCATATTGTGATGAATTACAAAACGCACATTGGATTTGTCTATACCCATTCCAAAGGCATTGGTGGCCACAATTACTTGAATATCATCGTGAATGAAGGCTTCTTGGGACCGGGTACGGGCATTGTCATTTAACCCGGCATGATATTTCCCAACGGCAAAACCTTCGGCCAGCAAAAAATCGTAAAGGTTGTCCACCTCTTTACGGGTGGCAGCATAAATAATCCCGGGGTTACCCTTATTTCGTTTTAGAAACTCCAACAAGAAATTTCTTTTATTCTCCCCGCGCACAACCGTGAAGGATAAATTAGGGCGATCAAACCCGGTTACGTGCATAAAAGGTTTATGCAAGCCCAGATGCCTCACTATATCCTTTTTCACTTCGCCGGTTGCGGTGGCAGTAAAAGCAGCCACCGTAGGCCGAGAGGAAAAACCTTTAATCAAATTGCTAATGGCAAGATAACTGGGGCGGAAGTCATGCCCCCACTGGGAAACGCAATGGGCTTCATCCACGGCCAGAAGGGAAATATTCATATTATTGAGGAAATCCCGAAAATTATGAGCTTCTAAGCGTTCCGGCGCCACATACAAAAGCTTATAAATCCCCCGAGCAATATCCTGCATACGAATTTCAGCTTCCCGGTATGTAAGCGAGCTATTTATAAATGTTGCCGGTATCCCTAAATTATTGAGGGCATCAACTTGATCCTTCATCAATGCAATTAAAGGAGAAATAACAACGGATGTACCCCGGAAAAGCATGGCCGGTATCTGATAGCAAAGTGATTTTCCACCGCCTGTGGGCATGATTCCCAGCGTATCATTCCCCTTTAATATACTCTCAATGATCTTTTCCTGACCCGCTCGAAAATTAGAGTAACCATAATATTTTATTAATACTTCTCTCGCCTTTTGCAACATAAAAACTAACCCCTAAAAACTTCGATATATCAATAAACATTTTAACACTTTACTTCAGCCCATTTCCATAGCTCGTTTCCCTGATTAAACCAGCAATTGGCCTCCCTGGCAGACAACTTTGCAGAAGTTGCCATACCGGAACAAGGAGTTTACGTGCACTAAAATAACGGGCCGGACCTGCAGGTCCGGCCCGTTCGGTTTTCTTTACACTCTATTCTTCATCAACCTTCCAGCCTTGCTTTTTATGAGCTCCGTCACAAAAGGGGCGGTTACCTGAAAGTCCACAGCGGCATAACGCCATTGTACCACCTTCCTTTAAAGGTTTCCCATCGTACCCGATTACTACGGCGGGACCTTCAATCAGCAAAGGCCCGTTGGCATTGACTCTAATTTTGACTGCTGCCGGGTTTAATTTTTCGAAATTGATGTTGCCCACCCCGTTTGCAATTTCCGGATCCACTTGAGAACCTTCGGGAAGGGAGTATCTAAGGGCACCCGACGGGCATTTATCTATAGTTTGTATTATTTCTTCCGGTGGAGCTCCTTCAACATTAACCCAGGGGCGTTTGTTTAAATTAAATACCTCCGGTAAAAGTCTAAGACAGATTCCCGGATGAGCGCATAATTCAGGAAACCAGTGAACAGTAATTTGATCATTACTATACTCTTTCATGCAACCAGTCCTTTCGATAATTTTAGAACTATTCTAACATAGAATACTTTATTTATTAATAACATTTTAAATTTTATCCCGGCATCCGACCCCGGGGAAATACTAATTTATTTTTCCTCCAAAGGTCCCTTCGAAACAACCTTTTTATTAATATATAAGTAAAGGCTGCGGTCACCAAACCGACGATAGATGCAATGTACTGCGGTGGAAGTACTATTTCAACTAACATACCAGTGGCAGCGGCTACAAAAGCCGCATAATTAATACCCGTTGTGGATCTTCTATCACACACAACCAACAACTCCGCCAGAACAACCCCCAGTAAAGGAGAGAAAACATACGATAACATTGTTAACCATGATTCCAGGTGGGCGGCGATCCCTGTCAATGCCAACAATGTCCCAAAAATGCCACAAATCATGGTACTCTTCCAGCGCTCCAGGCAGGGGAATATATTTAACAGGGCCAGGCCGGAGGAATATAATAGATTATGATTGGTTGTCCAATTGGCAAGGGGAATGAATAACAGCGCCGGCATTCCCATTCCCAGATTACTCACCACCAACACAGGATTCCATTCACCTGTCACAACAACGGAATACATTCCCAGTAACCCCAGTAGAAATGACAAAAGAAAAGCACCGGGAAAAGTACCTAACCAGTTATGCAGATTGCTACGGGCATATCTGGAAAAATCCGAAGCAGCAAAGGCCCCCGCCAAAAAACTCCCGATAATAAGATCTATACCTTCTCCGTATAAAAGTGTGCCGGTGGGCCGGTAGGAATCAAGTGCAGGGGGCATTTGGCTCAATAACTTATAGGCCAAAAAAATGCAAAAAACGCCTAATAGGGGAACTATTAGGCGATTAAACCAGCGAATTTTGTGAAAGCCTGCTACCGCCGTGGAAGCATTAAGCAGGCCCACCAAGATTATAACCAGTGGTGTAACCATACCAAGGTAGGGCCCGGCTAATTCAGCCAGGGCCATAGCCGTTAAAACCGTCATTACAGCATACCAACCCAGTGTGGATGCTAATAAGGCAATAGTGGGCAACAACTGTCCCCAAGACCTACCAAAGACATGCCGAATCATCCTTACAGAGGGCTTGCCTGTTCTCACTCCAAAATAGCCACCGAGGACAATGAGCATCCCCACTATAAAATTACCCCAAAAATTTACCTGTACAGCTGCACCCCAGGCAAATGCCGGAATAAGAAGTGCGCCCACAATAAAAGAAGGCATACAGATATTTACCCCGGACCAAATTATAAATAAGTCAAACCAGGTGGCGGTTCTTTCCTGGCGGGGTACGGCTGTTAGTCCATATTTCTCTATGTCCAAACCATTCAAACCTTTCAAAGCCTTTGAGTAGCAACTAGGAAAAGAAAGACACATGTCTAATATTTGTATTATACTATGTAGAAAGCATAAAGTTAATTGGTTAATCACCTTTCAGATAGAAAGGATGCAAAATAATGCTTAATACCCGCCAGTTTAAAATATACGATAATATGATCAGGCGGATTTACAGTTATTCCAGCATGGACAAAATAAATGCAGCCGTTCTGGATCACCTGTCACTTCTGGTCCCGTACGACAGCGCGGCTATTTTTATGGTTAAGCCGGGAACCCACAGTTTTGCCGCGCCTATCTTTTCCGGCCTGGATAACAAAAGCTTTAAAAAATATAGTGAGTTTTACGAAGAAAAAGACGAATATAAAAAAGCGGTTTTTGCCGGCGGCATAATCCCTCCTGTGGACAAAAGCTCGGATTACATGAACTATAAAAAATGGTCCCAAAATGAACATCGCGCCGAATTCCTGCTTCCCCAGCGCATATACCATATTGCCTGTGTGCAGGTGATACAACTAGATCAACTGGTGGGAATGATATCACTGCACCGGAGCCAAAGGAGCCCGGACTTCAGCAATACCGAGATGGAGCTGCTGAAGCTGTTGCATCATCACATGAATAACGTCTTTGTTCAAAAGAGTATTGCCGAAAAAGTTCCGAATAAGAGCAGTGATAAATTGGCGGACATATTTGGCCTTACACGGCGAGAATACGAAGTATTTTCCTTGGTTGCCCGCGGAAAAACAAATAAGGATATAGCCCGAGAGCTTTTCATCAGTGAAAATACCGTTAAAACATATATAAAACGTATATTTAACAAAACCCAAGTATCTTCCAGAACCGAACTAACCTTTATGTTACGTTTATAAAAAACCAGACCCGGTCAAATGAAGTGATAAAATGACTGCATATAATGATCTGGTTCGAAGACAGGTACGGGTATGGAAGATTAGAATGTTAAAGGACAAACCTGCCTATAAGAAAATGGTAAAAGGATTACAGATCAAGATTAATAATAAGATACCGCAAAGGGCTCATGATATTATTACCCGAACTGTGAAGGGGATTATCCACTCTACCTTATTTGGCTTGCGGTTTGTTCCCAGTGATCCCCCCAAACCGGGACTGAGCCTGGAGGAACGCGATACTCAAGCCCAAGAAATGATTACCAAATACAGAAAAATAGCCTCAATTGAGGGAGCCGGTACCGGTGCGGGGGGGGGGCTTTTACTTGGACTTTCCGATTTCCCGGCTTTAATTGCAATCAAAATGCAGCTGCTTTTTAAGCTGGCACATATATATGGCTATAACACACTGAAAAGGAATGAACGCTTATTTCTTTTGTACATATTTCAATTGACCTTCACTACCCCGAACCAGCGCAAACGGCTTTTTCCCATCATCGAGAATTGGAATGAATATAAATTTACCGGCATAGATTGGGAACAGTTTCAAAAGGATTACCGGGATTCCATGGACATCCGAAAGATGCTGCAACTTATACCCGGGGTAGGGGCGGCAGTAGGAGCGTGGGCCAATTACGGTTTGCTAAACGATCTTAGTCAATCGGCGGTTAACTGCTTTCGAATAAGGTACTTCAAAGAGAATAAATGAACATATACTTCAATTAAAGCGGAGGTTTGGGTCATGAATAATAAGGAAATATTGGATATCTTACGGGAAAAAGGGTATATGCAAAAATATTATAATAAAACCCTCCAGGAACAATTCTCATCCTATTTCTTCAAACCATACGGGATACATGGGATTCTACATGCCAAACGGGTTCTACTTTTAAGCCTGGCGCTAAGTCATTTTAATAATTTAAGCGAAGCTAACACCGCTATCCTGGCCACCGCCTCTCTGTATCATGATATAGGCAGAACCAATGATGGAGTATGTTTTGAGCATGGAAAAGACAGCATACAAAAGGCATTGGACCTGGGCCTGATAAACGGAGACATTAACGAGGAGAACGAAATTCTCAGGTATGTGATTATCAATCACTGTTTACCTGATGACCAGCCGGAAAGCCTGGACAAATACTCCATAACCAACCGGGAAAGGGCTATTGAATTATTAAAGCTCTTTAAGGACAGCGATGGTTTGGATAGGGTGAGAATAAATGATTTGAATGTTGAATATTTGCGCTTCCCTGTTTCAAAGAATCTTGTTTCTTTTGCAAAATACCTTCTAAAAGAAATAAAATAGTCACTCAGCCATATCTTTTACAAAACTTCTTTCGTTTTGTGTAAATGGTTATAACCCTTCACTCCCTGCTAACTCAACGCGCCTAAAAGCCATTCCTTGGTCAAGTTGGCATGGCGAAGATTACTCTCTATAATGGACCCATCCATGACCAGAGGTAAAGTAAGTCTTTTTTTAGCTATGATGCCGTTCTCTCTGAAGCGGCATTCTTAAGGCTATAATAAAATCTCCCTTGTGTATCCAACATGGCAGCAAGAACATCTTGGGGTGAACTGATTTTAAAGTTTTGCAACTGTTCATAAAGCCATTTTTCAGATAAATTATTCCTTTGTAAGTTTTCAATAATAATGTTACCATCTTCAATTAGCATGGTGGGGTACCCTTCGTATTTCGTAGAAAGGCCCAGGTCCTGGGGAGTAACAGCTCTGTTTTGTGATTTTGGCAGGACACTTATTTTGCCATCTGGTTCAAGGATGGCAAATTCAATTTGGCCCAGAAAGAAATATCCTTTCAATCGAATTTGTGACATTAGGTCATCAAGATTAATCCTTGTTTTTTTCATTGCGTTTTCAAGAAGCTTGCCGTTTTGCACAAGAATGATTGGCTCATCCTCTACCACCCTTCTCAACCTTGAGAATTTTAGGGCTAAAATACTTAATATTATTTGAAAGCCGGCCAGGGAGCCCACCGTTATCATTACCCCATCAAGACTTGTGGTACTACTGTTAAGTGCACCGGCTGCAGTACTTCCGATAATAATACTTATAATAAAATCAAACAGGGTTAACCTGCCAATTTCCCTCTGTCCCATCAGTTTAGCCAATATAAGCAAGAAGAAATATATTACCGCCGCCCTTGCCAGCCACTGTAAGACGGTAAGACTTTGTTGTCCTTCCCAGAAAGGCATTCACTAACTCCTCCTTAGTTATTTGTTAATAAAATTTTCCCTTTGTTATATTTTGTCTCATTACAATTCCTTTTTATCCCCAGCTTGGAGAACTGGCACCTAAGCGATTGGCCATGCAACGCAATAATGGATGTCGCGGAGAAGAAATTAGGAGATACTAATCCTTTAAAAAGAAGAAGGACCACAGGCAGCGGTCCTTCTTTGTTACTTTCGACTACTTAGAACATAAGACTGCAATCCCCCGTCATCATTAAAAAGCTTTTTATAAGACAACCCCACCAGTATGAGACATCCGATGGCCACCGCTGCCGCAATCATTAACATTACAACTATTTGATAACGCACAGCTTCCCTTGGATCGGCACCCCCCAGGATCTGTCCTGTCATCATCCCCGGTAAACTAACCAAGCCAACCACCATTAATGAATTAATGGTAGGAGTCATGCCGGCCCTAATGGCTTCACGAACGCTGCTTTGAATAGCCTCCCAGGGAGTTGCACCAAATGTAAGCATGGCCTCAATCTCAAAAGCGCGGGCCCTGGCCTCCTGGTAAAGGCGATCCAGGGAGAGGGCAATACCATTCATGGAATTGCCAAGGATCATACCAAAAATAGGTATGGCAATCCGGGCCGAGTACCAGGGGTCGGGAGAAATGATTAAGGTGGTCACAATGGTGCCCACCAGGTAGGTACTGGCAACAAGGGACAAGAAGGCCAGTACGGTAGGATATTTGACCACATTAGGGGTCCTTTTTACTGCAGCGCGGGAAGCAATATAACACATAATGGTAATTATAATAACAATTAACCACAGGTTATTAATCTGAAATATATAGGTTAGTGCGTAACCTATCACAGTTAGTTGGACAAAGGTTCGTACAGTACCCCAAATCAAAGATTTTAAAAGACCTAATTTTAGAAACGAGGAAATGCCCCCGGTGATTAATATTAAGATAAAAGTAAATGCCAGTTGGAAATTACTAATCGGAACAATAGAACTTTCCATATCAATCCCTTCTTTCCGGAGATTTTATGATATCTAAGTACTTTATATGTTCCAACTGCTGGTAATCGTTATTATGGGATATAAGTAGCGCCGCACGGTTGGCGGACTTTAGCCACCGGGCAAGCACAAGATATAAAGCTTGCCGAGCCGGCTCATCAAGGGCTGCTGTGGGTTCATCCAATAGCAAAACCAGGGGGTCCACAAGCAGGGCACGGATAAAAGCAAGCCTGGATGCCTCACCACCGGATATGGTTCGGGCATCCTGATTCCATAATTCCGGAGGTAAATGCAACTGTTCCATTAACTCTTTAGCCCCGTTTTTGTCCAGCCTTCTTTGCCCTCCCACCCTGGTTTCGAATGGTTTGGCCAGATTATCCGCCACTGTGCCGTCAAAAAGAGCCGGTTTTTGAGCCAAGTAATGGACATTTATTCGCCAATGAATGCTTGGAATATACAACCAGCTTTTTCCCTGAAGAAAAACTTCCCCACCGGAACCGGGCTGCAGCCGGGACAGAATCCTAAACAAAGTTGATTTTCCAGCTCCCGAAGGACCTCGGACTACTAAAACCTCTCCTCTATCGACCGCACCGGAAACGATAATATTACGTTCAGATTCATTTCCAAGTGTGTAGCTAATATTTTTGAACTCAAACAGCAATTTAAAGATCCTCCTCGAGCACTTCGCGGGCTAACTCCCGGATTTTTTTCTTCGATTCAAGTAAAACATCTTTGCCTTTTTCAGTAATGCTATAATATTTTCTAATTTTTCCTCCTACATTAACTGGTTCCGATACCAAAAGACCGCTTTGTTCCAGTTTTTTTAAAATGGGATACATGGTTCCCGGGCTTACGTGATAACCGTGGCTTTCTAGCTCTTCAATTAATTCCAGCCCGTAAACAGGTCTTATGGAAGCATGGTAAAGAATGTGAACCCGTATAAAACCTAAAAAAATATCTCTAAGCATTTGAATCTACCTCTTTATCGTGAACCGATATCGGTTTAAAAAATTATTATCATATACTAAATGTTTTAGCAAGATATAAAAATAAAAAAAATTGCTGCAGTTAATATTTTCCTTATTACTTGTTTGAGTTTATTTATTTCGGCGGGGCATAGCCCATCTGAAAGGAAAAGGAAGGACTTAATGTCCTTCCTGTGACGACCCGCGCAAAAAATCTCCTCACTGGGATCTAACCCAAAAGGAGATTTTCAGAATATATGTACTACATTAACACAAAAGAACCGTCCCCCTGTGTTCTAATACGCCGGGCTAACATCTTCAGCCATGTATTCAGCGACACTTCTTTTAAGACTATCCAAATCAGCTAATGAGGTTTCGGGGAAACGTTTAAAGAATCCACTAACATGGTATTTATAATCCCTGATTGTGCGCTCTGACCTTCCTTCCGCTTTCTTCCACAGTAAGTATTCCTCTAAAGCTATCTCCCACGGCATACCACTTTTGTCTTTTCCCAGCTTACCTACCCTTTTCCTTTTCTTACCGGTTGACACAAAAAAACACTCCTTTTTTACTCTTAAAAAAGTGAGTGTTCAAATGACCTAAATATGGTTTTATAGCTCCAGCGAACTCACGGATTTTTGCTACATTTTGACAACCCGCAAACCCGCATGGATACTGGATTTTTGGTGGAGGCGGGGGGAATTGAACCCACCGTCCGAAAGAAGCGCCACAGGAGTCTCTCCGAGCGCAGGTTGCGTTTTTGTATTTCGCTCCGTTGACGCCCGCAACCAGGCTTCGCAGAAGCTATCCCGTTAAATGTCCCCTTGTGCTTACAGGAGTCGGCCCAAGGGTAAGCCCGCTAATTTGACACCCTGTATCCCACCACGCAGGCTTAGGTGGGCAGGATGGGCTACCTTATGTTAGGCAGCCATTGCATAGTTTTCGTCGGCAACTATAAGCCTTTCCACCGTTTTACGGGGTTGATGGAATCCCGGCTCGCTACTCCTGCCACAACTTCCCCCGTCGAAACCGTGTCGCCCCCATATTTAATTATATTAACAACTTCAGCGAACTTTCATGGCCCGCTGTATTTCTCTCTTAGCATCGCGTTCTTTAATGGCTTCACGCTTGTCGTGCACTTTTTTACCTTTTGCCAGGGCCAGTTCCACCTTCGCTCTGCCCCTGGTAAAGTACACTTTCAAGGGTACCAGCGTAAGGCCCTTTTCCTGTGTCTTACCCAGCAACCGCATTATTTCATGCTTATGCATCAGAAGCTTGCGCGGGCGTTTGGGTTCATGGTTGAACCGGTTTCCCTGCTCGTATGGACTTATATGCATATTATACAGGATAAGTTCAGAATTTTCAACGCGGGCGAAGCTATCCTGCAGGTTGGCCTTGCCGGCGCGCAGAGACTTTACCTCTGTGCCCGTTAAAGCAATCCCTGCCTCAAAACTCTCCAGGATATGGTATTCGTGCCGTGCTTTTCTGTTCACGGTAACTGTTTTGTCAGCCAATTGCACCACCCCGAAAACAAAAGCCCTTAATCCGGTTCGGGCTAAGGGCATGTGCTTACTTTCTTACATTACTTACTGAACCATTGGACTTTAATTGTAACATATTACTGCCGTTTGTCAAGAATCAAAGCCCCATTTCTCCGGCTACACCTTGCATGGCCTCAAGACCCATTGTCAAAAACTCCTCCAGGGTTAATCCCAGCTCGGAACAGCTTGCAATCTGCTCCCTGTTGGCTCCCCTGGCAAAAGCTTTTTCATTAAAGCGTTTCATCAGTGACTTAACCTTGACGGCCTCCAGTTTCTTTTCCGGTTTTATTAGTGCCCCCGCCACTATTAAACCCGTAAGGGGGTCGGTGGCATATAAGGCTTTGTCTAACAGGCTCTTTCTCGGTAATCCGTGAATTTCATTATGTACCTTAACTGCGTATACCAGTTCCTCCGGAAGACCCTTCTCCTGTAAGATCTCGGCCCCTATAAGGCTGTGTTTTTCCGGATCATCCTTTGTCCGGTCATAGTCGATATCGTGTAATAAACCCGCCAGGCCCCAAAGTTCCTCATCTTCACCAAAGTGCCGGGCCAGGCGGCGCATTACGGCTTCCACCGCCAGGGAGTGGTTGATAAGGTTCTTTGTGGTTAAATACCCGGTTAATAGTTCATATGCCTCTTCTCTGGTCAAAACTAGATCCCCTTTTACTGGTTATTTAAAATTATCAAGATTTATCCTCATGAATTTAGCTTTGGATCGAACAGCCACTTTACCGCCGGGTAAAATAATTTTTCCTTCCATTTCAAATACTTTCCCCCGCCGGTCACCGGTGCAATGGGATTCCACTCGTACTTCCTGTTCAATTGGTACACCCAGGCTATAACGAACCGTCATTTCCGCCGTCATACAGGGTATGTCCTGCATCCAAAGCCACTGGGCCATTGTTTCGTCCAAAACAGTGGAAATTATCCCACCGTGCATGTACCCGTTATAGCCCTGGTGTTCTTTTTTACCTGTAAATGTTGTATAAACTGTCCGCCCGTCCCATTGAAATTTCATTTTCAGGCCGATTGGGTTTTTAGGACTACAGCCAAAACACATGTGATCCACAATGTCATTAGTCTTCAAATAATACCACTCCCGATTACACCTCATTTTACCAAAATGACCATTAATGAGCAAGATTAAGACGGTTTTATTGAAATAACGGGTAGAATAACAGACTCTAAAGGCATTTTTTAGAAGGGATTAACTATACAAAGAAAGAAAAATATATATTGCAACCGGTGGTCTATTCTACGAATCTTAACTAAATATATTTTAGTATCTGGATACTGGAGGGAATATTTTGAAGGAACTGCTGTTAACTATTCTTATTGCCGCCCTGGTTATGTCCGCGTCTTTGATTCCTTTGGCCAAGAGAAAAAAACGAACAAGGGGTGTCAGTATCTGGCGCACAATTGTACTGGGTATTTTAGTGCTTGCCGCTGCCGCTGCCATGTTTTATCCTTCTGTTGCGGGCAAGTAAAAGGGCCGGAATACCGGCCCTTTTACTACTCATTACCTTGTTCCGGCGGTTGAGGGTCATCACTTGGATGGACTTTCATCCGCCTGAACCAAAGATAGCCAAAAGCGGCTGCTATAATAAGTACACCTAAAATAACCAGTGTTGTTGTAGACACATGCAACCCACCTTTTCCTTTTATTGCCATTATGTCCACTAAGTAGCTGATTCATACATCAAAGAGCACAGAAAAAAGCGCCGGGCTTACAGCCCGGCGCTTTTTATAAGCTTGTTTCTTATAGTTTGGTGAGCAGGGGACCAAGGATAAGGGAGATGGTACCTGCAACCTTGATAAGCGGGTTCATAGCAGGACCGGAAGTATCCTTACAGGGATCACCCACAGTGTCACCAATAACTGCAGCCTTGTGCGGCTCACTCTTCTTACCACCCAGGGCACCGGCTTCGATGTACTTCTTAGCATTGTCCCAAGCACCACCGGCGTTGGCCAGGAACAGGGCCATAAGCACACCAACGGTGGTCAGACCGCTCAGGAATCCGGCCAAGGCTTGAGCACCCAGGATAAAGCCAACCAATACCGGAGTTATAACAGCTATGATACCGGGGAATATCATTTTGGCGATGGCAGCCTTGGTGGCAATATCAACACAGCGGTTATATTCAGGCTTACCGGTACCATCCATGATGCCCGGAATCTCACGGAACTGGCGACGTACTTCTCCAACCATATCAAAGGCTGCGTCACCCACAGCACGCATGGTACGGGCGGCAACCAGGAACGGTACTGCGCCACCGATAAATACACCCACGAGAACAATGGGCTCGGTCAGGTTAACCACAAACTGATCTAGGTGGAACTTGTGCTGAACACCTTCAACATACGCGCTGAACAGAGCCAGAGCGGTCAATGCAGCGGAACCAATGGCAAAGCCCTTGGCGATAGCGGCTGTGGTGTTACCAACAGCATCGAGCTTGTCAGTCTTCTCACGAACCTCTTCGGAAAGCCCAGCCATCTCTGCAATACCACCGGCATTGTCAGCAACAGGACCAAAGGAGTCCATCGCCACAACCATACCGGAAGTGGAAAGCATACCCATGGCAGCCATGGCAGTACCGTAAATGGCCCACATGCCACCCATGCCTTCAGGAGCGTAACTTGTAACCGTCCAGAAAGCAAAGTAAATGGCACCGGCGAAGAAAAGCATCGGGAAAAATACTGACTCCATACCTACGGCCAGACCGCTGATGATGTTGGTAGCGGGACCTGACTTGGAGGCTTCAGCAATACCCAGAACCGGTTTTTTCTTGTCAGATGTATAATGTTCGGTTAAGTAACCAATGGCAACGTTAACAATAAGACCGGCCACAACGGCAAGGAATATACCAAAGGATACATTACCAAAGGTTTCGAAATTCTTATCAGCAGGAATGAATTGATCAGTAAACACTGCCTTAGCAACAAGATAAGTACCGATAGCAGTTAATACGTTGGTGGTCCACAGACCTACGTTCAGAGCAACCTGCGGGTTGCCGTCTTCACTGGTGCGTACAAAGAATGTACCGATGATAGCAGCAACAATACCTACAGCACCAACTAACAGCGGGAATATAACCCCAGGGAAACCAAACAAAGAGTTACCGATCAACATAGCAGCAATGGTGGTTGCCGCGTAAGATTCAAAGAGGTCGGCACCCATTCCGGCGGTGTCACCAACGTTGTCACCAACGTTATCAGCAATGGTAGCCGGGTTACGCGGGTCGTCTTCGGGAATACCTGCTTCTACTTTACCAACCAGGTCAGCACCTACGTCAGCGGCCTTGGTATAGATACCGCCGCCCACCCTGGCGAAGAATGCAATGGCAGATGCACCGAAAGCAAAACTGTTAATAACAAGCGGGCTCTGGAAAATAATATAAAGTACGCAAACACCCAACAGGCCCAAACCTGCCACAGACAGTCCCATAACGGCGCCGGCCTTAAAGGATACATCAAGAGCCTTGGCCAAACCATGGCTGCGGGCAGCTTCAGCTGTACGGGCGTTAGACTTGGTGGTACTGTTCATACCAATATATCCGGCAATGGCCGAACAAATAGCACCCACCAAGAAGGATATAGCCGAAGGAGCACCTACGGGAAGGTGTCCACCCTCAGGAACTTCCATTACATAACCCAATACCCAAAGGATAATAAAAATTACAAGAGCGAATGGAATCAATGTCTTATACTGGCGGTTCATGTAAGCCATAGCGCCTTCTTGAACTGCCAAGGAAATTTCACGCATCTTATCGGTACCCATGCTGTTCTTGAGCACTGCACTCAAGGTTACCAGAGCAAACAGCAACCCCAGCGCACCAACAGCGGCGCAGATATAAGCTAATGTCATACCTTGTTCCACTTCGTCACCCTCCTCTTCCCACAAAATGTGTTAATCTTCACTAACTAAAATAAAAAACACTGCATACGACAAAAATTAAAAAGGCCTATCCTTTCCTTGCCAAATTCACCTCCCTCACCCAGCATTGTCCAATTGATTATATCATACGGCAAATTGTTTTACAATTGCCGTAGAAAACCAATCTACCTTAATTATAATTGAATTTTGAATTCCGGCTTACCTAAAGACTACAGCTAAAACCAGGGCAATTATGCCAAAAGCAGCTCCAAGCACCATGGTAATTTTTGCCAGAAACTCATCGAGTCCCTTTTTCTTACCCAGCAATGTTTCCGCCCCACCTGCTATGGAGCCTGACAACCCGGCACTTTTTCCCGATTGTAACAATATTACGGCAATCAATCCCACAGACAGCAGGACATGCAGTACTGTAAGTGCTATTTCCAAAGAATTTCCCTCCCAGACATATCTCTGCGGCGGGTTATTTTTAAATAACCCGCCGCTACTTTATTCTTTGTCCATCATTTTATAACACGTTACGAGGTATTGGCAAGATTTAAAATCATGGTGGAACCGGTTCTATTTTTTAAAGATTAGGCAGGTTATAAAAAACTTCCTTCCCTTTATAAAGGGCCAGTTCCGACAGTTCCTCTTCAATACGCAAAAGCTGGTTGTACTTGGCCACCCTATCCGTCCTGGAAGGAGCACCGGTTTTAATTTGCCCGGCGTTCATAGCCACCACCAGGTCTGCAATGGTTGCATCTTCCGTTTCCCCCGAACGGTGGGAAACCACCGCTGTATACCCGGCCTGCTTGGCCATCTCAATAGCTTCCAGGGTTTCGGTTATGGTTCCTATCTGGTTCAATTTAATTAAAATAGAATTCGCCACTCCCATATCAATACCCTGCTTGAGGCGCTGAGTATTTGTAACAAATAAGTCGTCACCCACTATCTGCACCCGGTCACCCAGCCTGCCGGTAAATTGTTTCCAGCCTTCCCAGTCATCTTCGGCAAGCCCGTCTTCGATGGAGACAACCGGGTATTTTGAAACCAGATCGTCATAAAAATCAATCATTCCGGCGGCATCCAGAGTCTTACCCTCTCCCTCGAGGAAATAATTTCCGTCCTTGTAAAACTCGGTTGCCGCAGCGTCCAGAGCGAGCATTACGTCGGTGCCCGGCCGGTACCCCATTGCCTCAATAGCCTCCATAATGGATACCAGCGCCTCTTCGTTGGATCCCAGGTTGGGGGCAAAACCTCCCTCATCACCAACGGCGGTATTTAGACCTTTATTCTTCAGCACCTTCTTGAGGGCGTGGAAAATCTCGGCACCCATACGCAAGGCCTGGGCAAAATCCACGGCCCCCACGGGCATAATCATAAATTCCTGTATATCCACGTTATTATCGGCATGCTTGCCACCATTCAATATATTCATCATGGGTACAGGCAAGAGGCGCCCGTTGACTCCCCCCAAGTACTGGTAAAGGGGAAGTCCCAACCCGGAAGCAGCAGCCTTGGCCACCGCCATGGAAATACCCAGTATGGCATTGGCCCCGTATTTGCTCTTATTCTTCGTACCGTCCAGTTCCAGCAGTGCCGTATCCACACCAAGCTGGTCCGTAGCATGAAAACCGATTATTTCCGGGCCAAGTACATTGTTGACATTTTCGACGGCCCGGGTTACCCCCTTACCGTGATAACGCTTGGGATCATCATCCCGCAGCTCTACGGCCTCATAAGCTCCGGTGGATGCTCCGGAAGGAACCGCCGCCCTGCCAAGGGTACCGTCTTCTAACAATACATCAACCTCTACAGTAGGATTTCCCCGGGAATCCAATATTTCCCGGGAGTAAACATCTATTATTGTTGCTGACATGAGGAGACCTCCTGCTCTAAAGTAATTGTTGTTTTATTTGGATTTGCCCTTCTATTAACGTTCGCCCGGTCATTTCTTCAGGTTGAGGAATCCCCAGCAGTTGTAACATCGTCGGTGCCACATCCTCCAGCCTGCCCGGGCGCAGCCTGGTATTTATCCTCTCCAGTCCCACCAGTATAAAGGGAACCGGGTCGGAGGTATGCGCCGTATGGGGCTCACCGGATTCATCCTGCATAGCTTCAGCATTTCCGTGATCGGCAGTAATTATGACAGTTCCGCCCTTTTGTAATACCGGCTGCACCAGTTTTCCGATGCAGTCATCCACAACTTCCACTGCCCTGACGGCGGCTTCCATTACACCGGTATGCCCCACCATGTCAGGATTAGCGAAATTCATGATAATCACATGAAATTTCTCTTTTTCCAGTTGCTTTTGAAAAGCTTCCGTAACCTCATAGGCACTCATCTCCGGCTGCAGATCATAAGTCGCAACTTTAGGCGAAGGGATTAAAACTCGTTCCTCACCGGGATTGGGCTGCTCCACACCCCCGTTGAAGAAAAAGGTTACGTGAGCGTACTTTTCGGTTTCAGCAAGTCGCAGCTGCTTTAAATTATGGTCACTTAACACTTCTCCCAGAGTATTAACCAGCACCTGGGGCTTGAAGGCCACCGGCGCGTCAATTGTTTTATCGTATTGGGTCATGCAGACAAAATGCACCCCGGGCCGGTTTTTGGGCCTTTCAAAACCGGTAAAGTTTTCATCCACAAAGGCCCGGGTTATTTGCCGGGCCCGGTCGGGGCGAAAGTTGTAAAAGACTACGGCATCATTATTTTTAACCTGTGCCACGGGTTTACCCTTTTGATTTAGTACCACCGTAGGTTTTATAAATTCATCGGTTTCTTCCCGGGCATACCCCTGTATTAGAGCCTCGGCAGCCGAATTGGCCTTAAAGCCCTCGCCCAAAACCATTGCCCGGTAGGCTTTTTCGGTTCGTTCCCAGCGCCTGTCACGATCCATGGCATAATAACGCCCCATTACCGTGGCAATGGAACCGTATGCCATCTTATTTATTTTTTCTTCCAGCTCTCTAATATATTCCATTGCATTTTTAGGCGGCACATCCCGGCCATCCAAAAATGCATGAACAAAAACATTCTTTACCCCCTGATGCCGGGCTAACTCCAATAAAGCATACAAGTGTTTTATGTGACTATGTACTCCCCCGTCGGAAAGGAGGCCCATCAAATGCAAAGCCGTGCCCTTCTCCTTTACCCAATCCAGTGCATTGAGCAAAACATCATTATTATAAAAGGAACCATCCCTAATAGAACGGGAAATGCGGGTGAGTTCCTGAAAGACCACCCGCCCCGCTCCAAGATTTAAATGTCCCACTTCCGAATTTCCCATTTGCCCATCGGGCAGCCCCACATCTTCCCCGGAACTTTTCAACACCGTTGAAGGATAATTTTTGAACAAACTGTCCATATTGGGCTTCTTAGCCAGGGCAATGGCATTACCTTCTTCCTTTTCCGTAAGCCCCCACCCGTCCAGAATAACCAGTACCAAGGGGGATTTAGCAGACACCACGGGAGTTACCTCCATAACAATACAACCTCCAACTTCCCGCCTTTAGCTTTCACCATTCGCCGCCTGAACTATGGCCGCAAAACCGGCGGCATTTAGACTGGCCCCTCCCACCAGGGCCCCGTCAATATCCTGTTGGGCCATGAGCTTGGCGGCATTATCCGGTTTCACACTGCCTCCATACTGGATGCGTATCTCCTGGGCTGCTTCCCGGCCGAACATTTCGGAAAGCACCTCGCGAATAAATGCATTCACATTTTGGGCATCTTCCGGGGAAGCTGTACGCCCGGTGCCTATGGCCCATACCGGTTCATAAGCGATCACCAGTTTGCGGGCCTGCTGCGCCGTTATACCGGCCAGGGCGGTTTCGGTTTGCCCCCGCACAACCTTTTCCGTGGCACCGGCCTCCCTTTCTTCCAGCACTTCACCCACACAGACAATGGGAGTCAAATTATGCCTGAAGGCGGTTAATACTTTTCTGTTAACGATTTCATCGGTTTCACCAAAATACTGGCGGCGCTCCGAGTGACCCAATATAACGTAGCGGCACCCCGCTTCCGTGAGCATCCCCGGCGCCACCTCTCCGGTATATGCCCCTTCATCCTCCCAGTGCATATTTTGTGCACCCAAGGATATGGGTTTCCCCTTGATCACTTCAGACAGGGGAGCCAGTGCGGTAAAGGGGGGACATAACAATACTTCACATTGCGGGTCTTCCAGTCTATCCGATAAATCTTTGACAAAATCCACAGCCTGGGCAATGGTCTTATACATCTTCCAGTTACCGGCCATTATTGGCTTACGCATTTTACCCCTCCTACTTATCCTGCAAGGAAGCCACCCCGGGGAGCGTCTTTCCTTCCAAAAACTCAAGGGATGCCCCTCCACCGGTGGAAACATGGGTTATGGCACCGGTAACGCCGGCCTTTTTCACCGCCGATGCCGAGTCACCGCCCCCCACCACCGTGGTGGCACCGCTTTCAGCCAGGGCTCCGGCTATTGCCACGGTTCCTTTGGCAAAGGGTTCCATCTCGAATACCCCCATGGGACCGTTCCAAACCACAGTGGCGGATTTCTTCACGGCTTTTTCAAAAAGCTTTATTGTTTCGGGCCCGATATCCAGAGCCATCCAATCACCCGGCACCCCGTCCGCGGGCACCACCTTGGATTCCGAGCCGGGCTCAGTCCCCGGAGCAACCACCAAATCCACAGGAAGTAATAATTCTATACCCTTATTCTCAGCTTTGCCAATCAATTCCTTCGCCGTGTCTACCTTATCTTCCTCCAGAAGGGATTTTCCCATATTATAACCCCGGGCTTTTAAAAAAGTATTGGCCATACCTCCTCCGATGATCAAGGTATCCACCTTACCGATCAAATTATCCAGCACCCCGATCTTGTCAGAGACCTTGGCCCCGCCAACAATAGCCACGTAAGGCCGTTCCGGATTATCCAAAACCTTACCCAGCATGCTTATTTCCTTTTCCAAAAGAAAACCGGCTAGCCCGGGCAAGTAATTAGTAACACCCTGTGTTGAAGCATGTGCCCGGTGAGCCGTTCCGAAGGCATCGTTCACATAGATATCTCCCAGTTCAGCCAGCTGCCGGGCAAAATTTTGGTCGTTTTTCTTTTCACCCGCGTGAAAGCGCAGGTTTTCCAGCAGCACCACGTCACCGTTACCCATAGCTTCCACCGCATCCCGGGGTTCCTGCCCGGTACAGTCGTCAACCTTTACCACGGGACGTCCCAGCAATTCCTGCAGCCGCGCTGCCACCGGATCCATACGCAGCTTGTCATCCGGTTCACCCTTTGGCCTTCCCAGGTGGGACATTAAAATAACCCGGGCGTTTTGCTCCAACAGGTAATTTATGGTGGGCAGAGCAGCCCTGATCCGGGTATCATCGGTTATTTGCCCCTCTTTATCCAGGGGCACGTTAAAATCAACTCTTACTAATACCTTTTTTCCACTAACATCAATGTCCTTTACGGTTTTTTTAGCCATTGCCACACCTCCCGGACAGGTTTAATATATACAGTTCCCTTAAATTCCCTTTTGGGCAATATAGGATACCAAATCCACCACCCGGCTGGAATAACCCCACTCGTTATCATACCAGGCCACCACCTTGACCATATTATCACCGATGGCCATTGTGGAAAGGGCATCCACTATGGAAGAATGGGAATTTCCATTATAGTCAATGGAAACCAAGGGTAGTTCACTGTAACCAAGTATACCCTTTAACGCCCCCTCGGATGCATTCTTCAGGGCATTATTTACTTCCTCGGCTGTAGCCGGTTTTTCCAGGTTAACCACCAGGTCCACCACGGAAACATTGGGTGTGGGCACCCGCATGGCCATACCGTTCAGCTTTCCTTTCAGCTGGGGCAGCACCACCGACACGGCTCTGGCCGCCCCTGTTGTGGTGGGTATGATGGACATATTACCGGAGCGACCCCGCCTCATATCCCGGTGCGGCATATCCAGCATTTGCTGGTCATTGGTTACCGCGTGTACAGTGGTCATTAATCCCTTAACAATTCCGAACTCTTCGTCAATTACCTTGGCCACCGGGGCCAAACAGTTGGTGGTACACGAGGCATTGGAAATAATATTATGCCGGGAGGGATCATATTCACCCTCATTGACACCCATTACCACTGTCAAGCAGTCTCCCTTGGCAGGAGCACTTATTACCACCTTCGAGGCTCCCGCTTCCAAATGTTTGGAAGCCCCTTCAACATTTCTGAACTTACCGGTGGATTCAACCACAATCTGCACACCCAGTTCCTTCCAGGGAAGAGAGGCAGGATCCCCCTCGGCCAACACTTTAATTTCTTTACCGTCTATCCAAAGGGAATTACCGTTCCCATTTACTTCGGCATCGAGAGCACCGTGTACGGAGTCATACTTTAGAGTGTGGGCAAGAGTTTTTGCAAAGTTAGCATCCGCCTGAAGTCGCCGGGACTTATGGTTAATAGCAACAACTTCCAGGCCGGGTTTATTCAGAGCCGCCCGGAGAACCAGCCTCCCTATGCGACCGAAACCATTAATTCCCACTTTAATTGCCATTATTACTCCCTACTCCTTTCAATAGTATGCCTCAGTGGGCTGTATTAATTAAATTATGATATACTTATTCGGTACCACCGGAAGAGTTCCTTCCTTTTTTGGTTTTTTTATGTCAAACATGCTCGAATAAAATTAAAACAAAAAACCCACCATTTAACCCGGTGGATTTTAATAGCGTTTTCGCTTCCTTATGGGAGGTATGCCCAGCTCGTCTCTATACTTGGCCACGGTGCGGCGGGAAATTTTGGTTCCCCTTTCGGCAAAAATTTCTGAAATTCTCTGATCGTTGAGGGGCTTGGAAGGATCCTCGGAATCAATAAGCTCCTGTAACATTTTTTTTATGCTCTGAGCCGACACCATATTCCCGGATGAGCCACTCAACCCCGATGAGAAAAAGAATTTCATCTCAAAAACTCCCTGGGGAGTTTGTATATACTTGTTAGAGGTTGCCCGGCTTACCGTGGATTCGTGCAGCCCAACAATTTCAGCTACTTTACGGAGATTAAGGGGTTTGAGATATTTAACCCCGTATTCCAAAAAATCAGTCTGTAATTCAACCAAACAACTGGCTACTTTATATAATGTCAGTCTTCTTTGTTCAATGCTGCGAATTAACCAGGTGGCGGCATTTAACCTGGATTCTACAAAACGCTTGGTTTTTGAATCATAGGTATTCCCTTCATTCAAAACCGAGCGGTAAGCAGAATTTATTGTCAGGCGGGGCATGGAGGAACAATCATTTACCAATATGATATATTCACCGTCCACCTTCTCCACCACAACATCGGGAGTGATATACCGGTTATCATTGGGGGAGAAAAAATTTCGCCCCGGCTTGGGATCAAGGGTTTTCAATAAATCAGCAACCCTTTGGATTTCCTGCACGGCAACCCCCAGAAGTTGGGCCAATTGGGCATATTTCCCCTTGGCCACATCATTAAGATGCCTGCTGATAATTTGTTCCACCAGTTCATCCTTCAGCCCCATCTGGCGCACCTGCAGCATAAGGCACTCCTGTAATGTACGGGCACCCACACCGGCGGGGTCAAAACCCTGAATTACATCCAATACATCCAGCACCTTGGAAACGGGCACCAGCAGGTGCTCCGCCATATCTTCCGGGGCTACCTGTAAATACCCGTTATGATCTATATTTCCAATAATATATTCCCCGATGTCAAATTCCTCATCATCCACATTGGCCAGCTGGAGCTGAAAGCTCAAGTGTTCCACCAGGGTAGGGGGCCGGCTTACGAAATTTTCAAAGGTATATTCTTCTTGATCTTTACTTCTACTCTGATGGGGAACCCCTATATCACTGCTGTCATGAAAATACTCTTTCCAATCAATGTCATATTCCTGCTCTTGTTCTTTATCTTTAGCTTCATTAGTTTCTGCAGGTTCACTTTCCGGCCCGGGCCGGTCATCCCTTAACTCCAGCAGTGGATTCTCCTGGAGCTGCTGCTCAATATAATTCTCCAATTCCAGGGATGATAACTGCAAAATGGTAATGGCCTGGCGCAATTCAGGTGTCATTATTAATTTTTGGGTTTGTTCTACATTTAGGCCAAAACCCATGCGCATCCCAAATTCACTCCTTCAATCTGACCAAAATCGTCATAAATTTCTTTCATGTTTAATGTTCTGCAACCCCATGCAAAAATCCTGCTATCAAAATATGTAACCACCCTTACCGGGTTAATTATTGTTCCCGTATACCACCGTCACCCTTTTTGCCACCAGCACCCCGGAAATAATAGTCAACAGCACAGCGGCCACCAGGCCCAGAGTCCACTGGGAAGGCAAAAACAAGTAAGGATGCAACCCGTATGCGTAATCCACGAAATCATTCAATAACATCCAGGCAAAGCCCCCTATGAGAGCCCACCGGGTAACCCGGGCATTTGTCATGAAAATAATAGCTTCCAAAGCCATTCCCAGGTGTCCCAGCCACAATCCCACTTCCACCGGCCGAATGTCATGGGACACCCCCCAGTAATGTGTAAGTATCACCAGAGCCCATACACCGTATTTAAAGGTGGTTGCCAGCCCGACGACAGTTAACAGGGGGATATTGGACCTTAACACAAATAATATCAGCATAACGGCAAAAACAGTGGTGGACAAAGGACTGTCGGGTATCAACACCCACAGGGGCCATGGATTCTCCCGCAGCTGGCTACCATACCAGAGATACCCGAAAACCGAACCGGAAATATTGATGATAATTAAAGGCCATATATACCGGGGCTGCCACGGGTTTTCCCATAATTCGTACCATAACCGCTTCAGTGTATTCATTGCCGACCTCACAAGATTACAGTAATATCCAAAATTCAATCCCAGCTTAAAATTGTTTTCTAATTCTCCCTGACTTTGGCCGGAACCCCACAGGCCAAAACCCCGGGGGGGATATCCCTGTTTACCAGGCTGCCGGCACCCACCCGTGCCCCGTCACCAATCTTTACCCCGGGAAGTACCGTGGTGTTGGCCCCCAGCAGTACATTTGCTCCAATTTCCACGTTACCCACACGAAATTCTTCCACTAAAAACTCATGGGCTAAAATGGTACTATTATATCCTATGACGCTATTATCCCCAATGGAAACAAATTGCGGAAAAAAAATATCCACCATAACCATTACACCCATGGAAACATTTTTCCCCACCTTCATACCCAGCCTGCGGTACAAAAAGTTTTTCATTTTGAGGGACGGCAGGTAACGGCAAATAGTAATGATTATAAACTGAAAGGCCACCCTTAAAGGGTGAACCTTCCTGTGCCAGTCCCGCATGGAATTTCGTCCCGGCTCGCAGGGGTATCTTTTTACCCGCCTCAAAGTTCCACCTCCTCACCGCCCCGGATGCGCCCCGCAATCTCGCTCAATTTCCTGAGCCGGTGATTTACCCCGGACTTACCCACCGGTGGAACCATCAACTCTCCCAATTCCCGTAAACTGGCGTCAGGATACCTGAGTCTGGTTTCAGCAGCCTGGCGTAAGGAGGGGGGCAGTTTATCCAGCCCTTTTACACGCATAATCAACTTTATGTCCTCCACCTGGCGCATGGCGGCGGCCACGGTTTTATCCAGGTTGGCCGTTTCACAGTTGACAAGGCGGTTTACACGGTTGCGCACTTCCTTGAAAACCCTTTTCCCCTCAAATTCCAGAAGGGCATTATGCGCACCCATTATGGTCAGGCAATGGGCGATTTGTTCGCTTCCTTTGAGGTAAACCACATACCAGTTTTTCCTGGGGCTTATCCTGGCGGTCAACTTAAATCCCTTTAGAATGCGCAGAATATCCCGGGCATGCCGCAGGTTATTGGTAATTATCTCCAAATGATAGGCGCGGTCGGGGCTGCTTATGGAACCCCCTCCCAAAAAGAGGCCCCTTAAATATGCCCGGCGACAGCAATCCCGTGCCAGGATAGTGTCTGGAGCGGTTTCCTGCAAAAATCCCGTACCGTCCACTATACCCAAAGAGGGCAAAATTTCATTTTGCTTTTGCCCGGCGGGCACCCGCACCAGGTAAATATTATTTTTGCGCAGGCGTACTTTACGCCTGACCATCACCTGGGCACCCACGTCAAAAAGTTCCTTAACCAGGGAAAAGGCCTTTCTGGCCACTGCCGCGTTAAAGTTTTTTATATCCAGAGACATCTGGCTGCCGTTAATATGAAGGGTGCCGTCCATTTTAACCAGGGCAGCCAGTTCGGCCCTTTTACAACAGTCCCGGTCGCCCTTTATCCTGGCCAGTTCATTTTTTGTAACCGTTGAAAAACTCATGCCGGGTTTAACCTCCATGACCGAAACTAGGCTTCGTGCCTGGAAAAACTTACGGTTTCGGTTTTTTCCAGGGCCTCCTTTATCAGCCCGTCAATATCTAAGGGCTCCTCGGCGGCGTAAACCTTATCCAGTTTGGGCTTTGTGCTGGGATGTTTTGGCAAAAATAACGTACAGCAGTCCTCGTAGGGCTGTATGGAAATATCATACGTGCCGATTTCCTCCGCTATTTTTACAATCTGGCCTTTATCAAAACCCACCAGAGGCCTTAACACCGGCATTAAGATTACTTCATTGATGGCCACCATGCTTTCCAGTGTTTGGCTGGCCACCTGCCCGACACTTTCACCTGTAATAAGGGCCAGTGCGCCCGTTGTTTCGGCTAACTGCCGGGCCATGCGAAACATAAAGCGACGCATTATGGTAACCCTCAGTTCCTCCGGGCATTGTTTCTGAATTTCCTTCTGTATACCGGTAAAATGGGCAACGTGTAAGTTTATTTTACCACCGTAACGCACCAAAACCCGGCATAAGTCAAATACCTTTTCCTTTGACTTTTCACCGGTAAAGGGGAAGCTGTGGAAGTGCACCGCCTCCAACTCTATTCCCCTCTTCATGGACATCCAGCCGGCCACCGGGCTATCTATCCCCCCGGAGAGGAGAAGCATTCCTTTACCGCTGACTCCCACCGGCAGTCCACCGGGCCCCGGGAGTGTTTCCGAGAAAACAAAAGCCTGTCCTTCCCTTATATCCACCGATACCACCAAACGAGGGTTATGTAAATCCACCTTAAGCCCGGGAATGTTCTTTAATAAATAAGCACCCACCCGGGGGCTGAGCTCCATAGATTTAATGGGAAAGGTTTTATCGGCCCTTTTCACCGTAACCCTGAAGGTAAAGGGTTCTCCCCCCTCTTCCGGGAAATAGCCCTCCCTTTCCATACCCTGCTTTAAAGAAACCAGAGCGGTTTCATAAATTGCCTCCGGTGAAGCCTGAACCCGGTATACCGGGCTGAAGGATACAATTCCGAAAACCCGGCTCAAACGATCCATTACCTCTGCCGCGCCGGCTTCACCGGTTTCCAGCATTAACCGGCCCCGGAGTTTAAAGATCTTTGTCCGGCCCAAATCACCAAGAGATCGCTTAATATTGGAAATCAACCTCTTTTCAAATGCCGGCCGGTTTTTTCCCTTTAGACCTATTTCCCCGTAGCGAACCAAAATACATTGAAAATTGGGCATACTCTCACCCGTGTTATAACTATGCAAAGTTCCGCAACTCCTTAACCCCTTCTTTGAGCTTCCTCAATACTGTCTCCACCTGTTCCACACCATTATCAGGGCTAAAACTGAACCGCAGCGCCCCCTGGGCTTCCTCTTCCCTAAGGCCCAGGGCTTTAAGAACCCCGTTCCCTACATGCTTCCGGGAGGAACATGCCGAGCCGGTGGATGCGTATATACCTTCTCCCTCCAGCCAGTGCAATAATACTTCTCCCCTGATCCCTTTAAAGGATATATTGGCAATATGGGGAGCGGCATAAGGACTGCCCGGAGGCGGCCCGTTTAAACGACAGCCCGGGATACTTTCCATTACACCTTCCACAAGCATTCTGCGCAAAGCGGCCATATGTTCCGCTGCACTGCCTCCCGCCTTGTCCAATTCCCCGGCAGCCGCCCCGAAACCGGCTATACCGGGAACATTCTCGGTACCGGAGCGCAAATCACCCTCCTGGCCGCCTCCGGCAATCTGAGGGTGCAGGGTAACTCCCTTACCCACATAAAGGGCGCCTATACCCTTGGGCCCGTGCACTTTATGGGCACTGAGGGAAACCAGGTCAATACCGGTTTCAGCGGGAAAAAGCGGCAGCCGCCCCAAGGCCTGTACCGCATCCACATGCCATAAGGGCAGCTTTCCGGTTGTTTTAGCTTTTTTTATCACCTTAGCTATTTCCAATAAAGGCTGTACCGACCCTATTTCATTATTTACATACATGGTGGAAACAAGAATAGTATCTTCACGTAAAGCTTCTTCCAGGTCCTCCACCTGGATTACACCTTCCCTGTCCACCGGCAGGTAGGTGACTTCAAAACCCTCCCTTTCCAAATCCCGGCAAGCATTTAAAACCGCCGGGTGTTCAATGGCCATGGTAATAATATGTTTTCCCCGGTTGGAATAGGAGGATGCAACTCCCTTTATCGCCAGGTTATCTGATTCGGTTCCCCCGGAAGTAAATATTATCTGCTTGGGGTCTGCTTTTAATACAGCTGCAAGCGCCTCCCGGGAGCGAGTAATCACCCTTTCGGCTTCCAATCCCTTGCGGTGCGCCGAAGAAGGGTTTCCATATATTATTTCCATGCATTCCACAACAGCCTGTATTACTCCCGGCGATGGTTTTGTTGTGGCGCTGTTATCCAGGTATATCTCCTGCTGCATTCATTGTCCCCCTTGAATCGTTTTGATTGGGGTCAGGCCCTTAACTTATTAACTTATTTGATCCTCTGCTGGTGCCGCCTTGCGGCGGCATGGCGGTCTACCTTGAACGGTGCACATGGGGACGGTTCTATTGTGCTAAAAAGTTACTTTTAGCGCGCGGGCGCCCCGGTGGTTTCCTCCGTTCGCTCCGCAATTATTCTTGTGGAGCGGGTAAGTGTTTCCCGGAAAGCCGCTTGCTGCAGACTGCTTACCTACTTCTTCACGCCCTTTCGGGGTCATGACTCTTGGGATTTGACGGGCTGAGCGCCGCTACTCAGTGCTCCGCTCACTCCGGAAATCACCGGGTCCCCCTGATACGATACTTTTCATTCCTATGCTGGTGCCGCCATACGGCGGCATGGGGGTCTACCTTGAAAAAAAATTATTCATTAATAATTCAAGGAAATGGGACCAGGCACCTATTGTTGAATTACTTTACTTTCTGTGCGCGGGCGCCCCGGTGGTTTTCTGCGTAAGCTGGGGGTCTGGCCCCCGGCTTAAGGTCCTGTTACGACTCTTTTGTCTTCCGTTCTGGATCTGCCGCCATAGACATCAAGGGGTATAACCCGCTCATCATTGTCCCTGTGCAGCATTACCAGGTGCATTATATGCCGGGCCAGGCGGTCGGGGTGATGCCTTACCATATCACCTTCCTGCAGAAGATCACCCTTTTGCAACCGCACATTAAGTTTGGCAATTTCATCTTCGTCAATCTTTACAGGTGCTGCCCCTTCCTTCTTATACCTGGTTAAGGGACGGCCCTGAATTACTTCCTGGTTGACCAGGGTCCAATCCACCACCGGGCCGGCGTGATCAATAATGGCCTTTATATGCTCCGACACAGTATAACCGGTGGTCTCACCCGGTTGGGTCATTACATTGCAAACATATATTTTCACCGCGTTGGATTTGGCCAGCGCCCCGGGCATACCCTTTACAAGCAGGTTGGGAAGGACACTGGTATAAAGGCTACCGGGACCCAACACAACGGCATCGGCACAGCTGATGGCCTTTAAAGCCTCATCCACGGGGGAACATGTTTCCGGTTTAAGGAAGACTCGTTTGATTCTTTTTCCGGTGCCGGGAATACGGGACTCTCCGCAAACAATCTCCCCGTCTTCCATTTCCGCGCAGAGACTTACATCCTCCAGGGTAACCGGAAGCACCTGCCCCCTAACGGCCAGCACCCGGCTCAAGCCTTTTATGGCACCGTCAAAGCTGCCGCTGATATTATTCAAAGCGGCAAGCAGCAGATTCCCCATGCTGTGACCGGCCAGTTCTCCGGAGGGAAACCTGTACTGTAGAAGCTGTTCCATGAAGGGCTCCTTATCCGCCAGGGCTACCAGGCAATTTCGCACGTCCCCCGGGGGCAGCATACCCTGGTCTCCCCTCAAACGCCCGGAACTGCCCCCGTCATCCGCCACGGTTACTATGGCGGTGAGGTTGGAGGTATATTCCTTTAAACCCCGCAGCAAAGTAGACAGGCCCGTTCCGCCCCCGATGACTACAATTTTTGGTCCCCGCTGCAGCTGCCGGCGGTTGAATACCATATCCACCACCCTGTCCCCGGAATCCAGGGGTTCCACAACTGAGAGAAAAGCCCTGGACAAACCCAGCCAAATCAAAACTATGCCCGTAAATAAACCCAATATTCCCGCGGGCAATAATCCACCGGGAAAGATACTTGCCGTTTCAAAGAAGTCCGATATACCCGGCCATTTATAACCTATCAAAAGAACAATCCCGCTTACCACCAGGAATAACCCGGCCAGCCCCAGTACCAGCCACCGCTTAACCTTCATTCCGGGGTATAACCATTTAATCAAATTCATAAACAATCAACCCCTACCCGCTGAAACGGAAACCATGGTTAAAATCACTTTTTAAACACTCCAATGGTTTAAATACTTTTAAATTTTAATTTTTGTTTACGTCTCTGTGCCGCACCGTGACCCGGTAACCTTTATTGACCAATATATCCCCAACCCGGTTGGCCAGTGTGACTGAACGGTGCATCCCGCCGGTGCACCCAATGGCAATCATCAGTGTGGTTTTACCTTCTTTTACGTATTTGGGGATTAAAAACTCAATAAGGTCACAAAACTTGGTCATGAATTCCCTGGTAACATCGGAATCCATTACATACTCCTGCACTTTGGCATCGTTCCCGCTGAGGGGGCGCAATTCGTCAATATAATGCGGGTTGGGTAAAAAACGCACATCAATTACCAAGTCACTGTCCAGGGGTATTCCGTATTTATAACCAAAGGAAATAACGGTTATAAACAATTGGGAACCCCTGTCGGTTCCGTGTCCGAAAAGACTGCTAATTTCCTCCTTCAACTGTTGATTGGTAAGGTTGGAGGTATCTATTACCTTGTTGGCTCTTCCCCTGAGATCTTCCAGCCGGGATCTTTCCTCCCGTATATTGCGCAGTATTTCCCCGTGATTACCCAAGGGGTGGCGGCGGCGGCTTTCCTTATAACGCCGCACCAATGTTTCATCCGAGGCCTCGAGAAAAAGTATTTCAAACTCTACTCCCTGCTGTTCCAATTGGGATAATACTTCAAACAGGGCATTAAAGAAGGATCCACCCCTGATATCAACAACTAATGCTATATTATTAATTGTCTGCGCGGATTGTGCACACATTTCGGCAAATTTTGGTATTAAAGTGGGGGGCAAGTTATCCACACAAAAATAGCCTAAATCCTCCAGAATCTGAACAGCCGTCGATTTTCCCGCTCCGGACATACCCGTAACAATAACTAATTTGGACAACTCATTACCCCTTTCTAAGAGCGGATATTGGAAATTGGAATTGCATTTAATACCTGCTCAACAGGAACCCCCCACCGGGTCAACAGCTCCACACCCTTGTCCACCTCCCCCACGGTACCGGGGTAATGGGCGTCACTGTTAACCACCAGGGGTGCTCCATGGTTGAGTGCTGCCTTTATTACCTTGTCCTTATTATATTCGTGTCCCGTATTAATTTCCATAGCACAATTTATTTTGGCCGCAGCCTTGGCAATTTCATCCAAATCCACTTCCATCATCAGGCCGGGGTGCGTTACTATATTCACCGGGTGACTGTACATAGCATTCACCAGAGCTTCTGTATTGGAGTTACGCATCCGCATTCTAAGGGAGCTGTTTATCCGGCCCAGAAAGTTTGGCAGCATCCACCCCAGATTTTCGCCCAGTGACTCCGCCAACGCCTGGGGATGCAGTCCCACCAGGAGGATGTCCAACTCCCTGGCAATATCCTCCGGTATATCTATTTCCCCGGCAATGCCGGTAACGTTTGCCTCGGCACCCAAAAGTACGCGGACAGGATATAATCCCTGCAGCGCTTCTATGTCCCTTTTTATATCCAGGTAAGTTTGAGCGCTTTTCACTCCTATAAAAAAACCGCGGGGACCGTGGTCGGTAATGGCCACCTGTGAAAGACCCTTTGCCGCGGCAGCCCGCACATTTTCTTCCACGGTACCCCTACCGTCACTGTAACGGGTGTGGGTATGCCAATCCGATATTATTTTATAGCCGATCAAAACTATCTTCCGGCCAGCTCTGTCTTCAAATAGTCTATAATTTTTACCGGCCCGGGATCAACACCGTACATGGTGGCCAGGTAAACACTGGTATAGTCACCCGTGTAAATCAATGAATATATCCGTGCCAGCATACCTTCCCCGCTGGATTTGATTTCGTTAACCCCGGAAACCACTTTGGCCACTATTCCTTTGGTAATATCCATGCGGATTTTCACCCGGGGGTGATCCCCCGCATCCTTGAGAATGACCACATGCAATTTCTCCAATAGTTCCTTGGGTACTTCAAAACCCACCAGCTCATTGTGGTTTAGTTCCGGAAATACATTCCAATATGCCGGGGCCTTTGTATTTTCATTTATTTGCCCCTTAAAACGCTGTGCCACCACTTCGGTGGTACCGCTTGCCCCCCAAATAACCGGTATGCGGTTATGTAAATTCCGGGCCAGCTGCTTGGCAAGATTGCTCTCCAGGGGACTTTCGGGCTTTAAACTCTCCCGTATTTCTTGCAAACAACGCACCAGCTCGTCTATCTCACCCTCTACCCCCTGCAGCAGCCCCATACGCTGCAGAACGGCAAGCATGGGCAGGAAAAGATACCCTGTGGCGGCACGGGGAGCAAGCCCTCCGGGTATTTCCAATACCGGGACCCCGTCCCTTTCCGCCATTTGCTTCAACTTACCGCCGGTGGTAAGGGCCATTATGGAGGCTCCCCGGCGGCGGGCTTCCTCATAAGCGCTCAAAGTTTCTTCGGTATTACCGGAATAACTTATGGCGAAAATAAGGGTACTCTCGTCCACATACTCCGGCAGTAGATAATCACGATTAACCGCTACGGGAACGGACATTTTACCGGAGGAATAAACCCTTAAAAGGTCTCCCCCTATGGCCGAACCCCCGAGACCGGTAACCAAAACATTACTGACAGCTGCAGCCTGGGGAAGGGGGCTTTCCATACCCAGGCGCCATGCATCCTGGCATTGTTCCGGGAGGCCCCACAGGGCTTTGAACATATCCATACTGTCGACTTTATACATTGCTTGGTGATCGTTTAACATTGTTTCAATATTTGTCATGGCTGCCCGGTTAGAAACCGGGCTGTTCACCTCCTATTCAATTTTAGCCGTGGTAAGGCTTTTTATAAGATATACTTCAAATAATATGATTATACTACCTTGAAAGAAGTCTCTCGAGGTCTTTGCGTCTGGTTGGTAATTATTTCGCCGGAGCGGGCAGCACCCTGCGCTCACTTACTCGGGCATTTTAATTGAATGAGCTCACTCCGCTCCGGGCGGCTGCATAACTCGCTTCGCTCAGACAGGATTCGCCGCTGATCCTCCGCTTCGTTCGCTCTTTTGATTTGACCTGCGTATGTTCGCTCCGGGTGCTGCCCGCTCCTTTCCCCGCTATTTGCAGTGTATAAAACGCACTAAGTCACTTTTTCAAACTTCTGCCCGTGCCGCCTTCGGCGGCACCAGCGTCTGCCTTGATTCCCGCGCCTTTTACTCAATGCCCGGAATAAACTTGCGGATGGCGTGTCCCACACCGTCTTCTTCATTGGATAGGGTTACGTAGTTCGCCCGGTCTTTTATTTCCTGCCGGGCGTTGCCCATAACTACACCCAGGCCTGCCCAATCTATCATCTCCAGGTCATTATAACTGTCCCCCACTGCCATTACTTTTTCCCGGGCAACTCCATAATAATCTGCAACCGCCTTTAAAGCATGGCCCTTTGTGGCCGAGGGATGGGAGAATTCCAGGAAATGGGGTTTGGATTTGGTGATATGGAGTTTATTTCCATACACAGGCTTTAGCTCCGCCGCCAGTTCATCCAGAAGTTCTTCACCGGATACCACCAGTATTTTGGTTGGATCTTCCCGTCTCGTTTGTAAAAAATGCCCCAAATCACCCACAACCTCCAGGGGTATGCGGGAAAGGGCGGCATAACGCCTACCCTCCGGGGTGTCTTCAGCCACGTAGAGAAAATCATCAAGATAAATATTAATATGATACCCGTACTTTCCTACCCGTTCTATGATGTCCAGGGCCAGGTCCAGGGGTACCGGCCGGTGAAAAAGCACCTCGCCGGTTTGAGAATGTTTTACCAATGCTCCCTGGTAAGTAATCAGCGGGGCTTTTATGTTCAATTCCCGTGCAAAGGGGAGACTGGAGCGAAACATGCGCCCGGTGGCCAGGGTGACATGTACTCCTTTTTTCATTAATTTTGCCAATAGTTTCTTATTACTCTCCGAGACCTGCAAATCCTTTCCCAAAAGTGTATCATCCAGATCCAATGCCAGCAATTTAAACATTTTGTAATATATTCCTCCAAGCTATATCCTATTTACCTCAGGGTTATTATAGTATATATTTTACAGGACCGAAAAGGACCGGCAAAGAAATAACGCTCATAATTTCTTCTTTTACCGAAATCATTTACCCCCAAACCCGGTTCCCCTTAACGAATATTATACCGGGACCCCTTTTATACCACCACCTTGCGTCAACTCATCACCGGGCCTACATAATTTACAGCTTTATTCTCGGTGCAGGAAGTGAGGGCCTATGCAAAACGGACAAGATAATACGATTGACCTCATAAAACGCCTGCAGCAGGGCGATGAAACTGCCCGGGAAACACTGATCGCCAGTTATCAAGGGTATATTGCCAAAATGGCAAGAAGTTACACCCGGGAAAACTGTGATATTACTGGAACCGACGCTTATAGTACAGCCCTGCTGGCTTTTAACGAAGCCGCGGAAAAATACAACCCGGAAAAAGGGGCTCATTTCTCCTCCTTTGCCAGTCAGGTAATTAAAAGACGATTGATTGATATGGTAAGGAGCAATGCCAGGTATAAAACCGAAATTAACGTAGAAAACATCCCCGATATTCCTTTTGAAAATGATGGTAATATGGATTTTCAAGAAGAGCTGGCGGAGGATATCAAGTGGTTTGAGGAAACTCTAAAGGAATTTAATATCTCCCTGGAGGATCTGGTGAAGGAAACACCGAAGCACAGGGATACACGTTGTAAGGCAATCGCCATGGCGCGGCACGTAATCAATGACCCCGTGCTGCTGGCCCGTTTTGAGCGCCGTAAAAGCTTGCCGTTCAAAAACCTGTTATTAAAATTTCGCTGTAACCCCAAAACCATACAGCGGCACCGAAAGTATATTATAGCAGTGTGTATTGCCCTTAACAGTTCCAGCGTTTATTTAAGGGATTACATCCTTGGGGTGGCGAAGGGATGCGATGATTATGGCGCGTAAGGGTACGGTTTTTAAAGTTAAACCCCACAGCCTGATATTAATGACGGGAGATTTTGAATTCCGGGAAGTAAAGAGAAGGGCACCGGCACGACCGGGCCAGGAAATAACCTTCCAGGATAGCGATATAATCCGCCCGGGCAACAAAAGGTTATTGGCCCTGGTTGCCTCTGTATTGATGATTGTACTGTTCTCGGCATCACTGCTGAAAGAAGCTTTGGTCCCCGGTGTCTATGCCTATGTGGGAATGGATATCAACCCCAGTTTGGAACTGGCATTGGATAAGGATCTTAGAGTTATTGACGCTGAACCGGAAAATGAGGATGCCGGTAAAGTTTTACAGGATCTTTCCCTGAAGGGTCTTCCCCTCAAGGAAGCGGTGACTGCCGTGATCAATGAATGCCGGGAAAAGGGATATCTAAACAGCTCCACTTCCCATATTATGATCAGCACCACCGTCAATTCCCCGCAAAGGGAAACAAGCTCCAATATTAAACTGGAAGAGCAGGTGCTTTCCTGTACCCGGGAACAGCTGGAAAACAATCAGGAGCCGGTGAATGTTTATGTGGTACAGGTAAACAAGGAGGAAAGGGAGCAGGCCCGGGACAAAGGTATGTCTGCGGCAAAGTATTTCCTCTGGAATAAGAGCAAGGAGAAGGGGTTGGAAATCGACCCGGAGCAAATTAACTCGCAGAGCATAAGCAATATTGTCCGGAAAAATCACGAAGTGGAAACTGTACTCACCCAAAGTGCCGCGGCAAAATGGAAGGCAGTAAAGGATAATTCTGCCCCGAAAGGTTCCCAAAAATCCGAAAAGAACCCCCGGGGGCGGGAAATGAAAGATTCAAATTCCAAGGCTTCCCCCGCCAAAACGGGTACCCCCAAAGGCCCTGGCGGGACTTTACCGGAACAGGGTGGCAAAAAGGTTCCCGGCGCCAACGCCGGCGGGAAAGGGAATCCTAAAGCCGAACAGCCCGCACCCGGAGCAACCCTCCCCCCTGAAAAGGGTAACAAAAGGGTAAAGGACTCAACAGATTCGGGTAAAAACCCGGCGGCGGAAACAGGCAAACAGGAAAAAGTTAATGGTAAAGGAAAAGACAATAACCCCTCGAAAAATGAAAAGGAACAAAGGAATCAACCCGCCCGGGCCACAAAAGAAAAAAATGGCCGGGCGCCGGACTCCAAACCCAACACCGGAGGCGGGCCAAAGATGTAACCCTTTATAACTTTTATGGTAAAAAATGGTATTTAGATTGAAGAATAATCAGGATTACAGCGAACCCGAAATTTACTCGGGCGGAGATATTGTTTCCAGTGTTCTTACAGGACTGAAGATATCTTTAGATGTCCTGTTCAAATAATAATGTCCCCCGACACTTAAGATATGACCCCATATTAAGGACCTTCCGGACAACCCCACCCGGAAGGTCTTTTTTTGCGTACTAATACCCGGAAGGTTTTTTGCCCCCGGGTGTGGTAAATATTGCACTGGGATGTGATTATTGTGACTGTTTCCATGCAGGAAATCAACCAATTGATGGAAAACTTTACCAGCCGGCTGATACAAAACGGCTACCGCCCGGAATCCGTAAAAAGGGCCGTAGCCAAGCAGGCCAGAATGATGGCCCATTCGGTATTGATAGATGATATTACAAAAAACGCGGACTGCGGTGAATGCCAGGTTCCCCGGGGGTGCCGGAAGTGCCCCATTCACCAAGAAGGTGCCACCAGGAGGGTGCCCGGTCACGGCAACCCCAGCACTCCCATTATGTTCGTGGGTGAAGGCCCCGGGGAGCATGAGGACTTATTCGGCATTCCCTTCATTGGAATTGCGGGAACCGCCCTCACCCTTTGGTTGGAGAAAATGCCCCTTAAGCGGGAGCAGGTTTATATCGCTAATGTTTTAAAATGCCGCCCCCGTAACAATCGCACTCCGGAATCCCATGAATGCCGGACCTGTATTGAAACGCATTTGAACCGGGAAATAAAAATGATTAAGCCCAGGGTAATTGTGGCCGTGGGGGCCGTGGCTTTAAAGGCTCTTGTTTCCGACGCTCCCGGTATCACTATGGCCCGGGGCCGGTGGTTTTCTTACCAAGGCATTCCCTTAACGGCCATTTTTCACCCGGCCTATGTTTTACGCAAGAAAAACCGGGAATTCGCCGAGGTAAACCAGCAGGTTTACCGGGATTTGATGCAGGCTTATTCCCGGTTGCGTTGAGGATATTACCCCTCCCGCCGGAAGAAGGAGTATATTGCTTGGGCGGCACGATTGTTCATTCCCGGTACCGCCGCCAGTTCTTCCGGGGTGGCCTTTTTTATTTCTTCAATGCTCCCAAAGGCCTTGAGTAACTCCCTGCGTCTTTTGGGACCGATGCCCTCTACATCATCCAGCAGCGAGCGCAGAGTCTTTTTGTCCCGCACCTGCCGGTGATAGGTTACGGCAAAGCGGTGAGCTTCATCCCGCAGGCGCTGCACCAGGTGCAGCGCCTTGGAATCCCGCGGCAGGTAATAAGGCTGCGCCCGCCCCGGGGCAAAGATTAATTCCTCCTCCTTGGCCAAACCGAAAACCGGGATGTAGTCGAAGCCGGTTTCCCGCATGGCCGCCACCGCGGCTGAAAGTTGCCCCTTTCCCCCGTCTATAAGCACCATCTGGGGCAGGCGATAAAATTTGGCCTCCCTGGTGGATAACTGCCCGGAATCTATGAGCTCCCGTTCTTCCCCGGCCCGGCTGAAACGCCGGCTGATAACCTCGCGCATGGAGGCAAAGTCATCGGGCCCCTGTACGGTTTTTATCTTAAACTTGCGGTACTGGTCCTTTGCCGGTTTGCCCTCTTCGAAAACCACCATGGATGCCACCGTACTGCTTCCCTGAATATTGGAAATGTCATAGCACTCCAGCCGCTTGGGAGACTCCTCCAGCCCCAGGGTTTCCGCCAATTCTCCCAGGGCCCTGGCGATATCATCCCGGCGGGACAGCCTCCCGGCCTCCTCTTCCTGTAAAACCAGCAAAGCGTTTTTCCCCGCCATTTCCACCAGTTTCTTTTTCTCACCCCGGCGGGGTACCTTTATGTACACCTTGCCGCCGCGCCTTTCCGCAAGCCAGCGGGAAAGTACATCCACTTCTTCCTCCATAAGGGTTTCAACCAGTATCTCCCTGGGGATAAATTCCGCCCGGTGGTAATACTGCTTCACAAAGGACGTAATAATTTCTGCCCGTTCCAGGTGCTCTGTCCCGTCCAAAATGAAATGATCCCTGCCGATGAGTTTACCGCCACGGACAAAGAATATCATTACACATACCGCCATTGCCCCCCGGGCCATGGCAATTACGTCCTGATCCTCCTGCCCCGAGGAAAGCACCTTCTGTTTTTCCACCACTTCCTTTACGGCCTGCAGCTGGTCCCTTAATTCCGCCGCCTTTTCGAACTCCAAATTCTCCGCGGCCTTTTCCATACGGGTCTTTAAGTTTTTAACCACTTCCCCCTGCCGGCCCTCTAAAAATAAAACTACCTGGTCCACCATTTCACGATAGTCTTCTTTGCTCACCAGCCCGCAGCAAGGACCCAGGCATCTTTTTATATGGTGATTTAAACAGGGACGTCCCTTGTTCACAGGTTCCTTCTGCCGGCAGGAACGAAAGGGGAAAAGCTTTTTTAAAAGGCGCAGTGTTTCATCCACTGCGCCTACCCGGGTATAGGGACCGAAATAACGGGCCCCGTCCTTTACCAGCCGCCGGGTTCGAAATACCCGGGGGAAACTCTCCTGTAATGTAACCTTTATAAAGGGATAGCTCTTGTCATCCCGTAAAAACACATTGTATCGCGGGCGGTATTCCTTGATTAAATTGGATTCCAGGATTAGCGCTTCCACTTCGGAATCCGTAATCATGTAATCCAGGTCGGCCGCCCTTTTCATCATGGCCGCCACCTTGGGCAGTTTCTGCGCATCCTTACGGAAATAACTGCGCACTCTGTTTTTAAGGGATATAGCTTTACCCACGTATATTACATCGCTGTTTTTATCCTTAAATATATAAACTCCGGGTTTATCCGGCAAATGTTTCAACTTTTCTCTCAATGCCAATTTCATCACCCTGTCCCTGATTATGCCTCGAAGGCGGTTGCCTTCAGCAAGGGCTCGCTGATACCGGACTGGAGAACCTTTTTCAAGTACTGCCCGGTGTAGGATTCCGGTACCGCCGCCACTTCTTCCGGCGTTCCGGTGGCCACAACCTCGCCCCCCCGGTAGCCCCCCTCGGGACCCAGATCCACAATATAGTCGGCGGTTTTGATAATATCCAGGTTATGCTCGATCACCAGCACGGTATCACCGGCATCCACCATTCTATGCAATACATTTAAAAGCCGGTGTATATCGGCAATGTGCAATCCGGTGGTGGGCTCGTCCAGTATATAAAAGGTTCGCCCGTTGGAACGCCTGGAGAGTTCCGTGGCCAGTTTAACCCGCTGGGCCTCCCCGCCGGAAAGCTCCGGAGCCGGCTGGCCCAGGCGAATATAACCCAGTCCCACATCCTGCAGGGTTTTTAATTTGCGGTAAATTTTAGGTATGTGCTGAAAGAACTCCACCGCCTGGTTCACGGTCATATCCAGTACATCCGCTATACTTTTTCCCTTATAGTAAACCTCCAGGGTCTCCCGGTTATAGCGTTTTCCTTTGCAGACCTCGCAAGGTACATATACATCCGGTAAAAAGTGCATTTCTATTTTTATGATACCGTCACCCTGGCAGGCCTCGCAGCGCCCGCCCTTAACATTGAAGCTGAAGCGCCCGGGTTTATAACCCCGCACCCGGGATTCCGGCGTTTGGGCAAAAAGATCCCTAATATCCGTAAAGACTCCGGTGTAAGTGGCGGGATTGGAGCGCGGGGTACGGCCTATGGGAGACTGGTCAACCTTTATAACCTTATCCAGGTTTTCCAACCCCCGGATGTCTTTGCATTCTCCTGGTTTAACCTTGGACCTGTATAGTTTCTGGGCCAGTGTCTTGTACAGCACCTCATTGACCAGGGTGCTCTTGCCGGAACCGGAAACACCGGTAACGCAAATAAAATTACCCAGAGGGAATTTTACATCTATTTCCTTTAAGTTATGGGCCTTAGCCCCTATAATTTCAATTTCCTGACCGTTACCCTTTCTGTGCATAACGGGAAGGGGAATGTATTTTTTCCCGCTGAGATACTGGCCTGTCAGGGACTGGGGAACATTCACAATATTCTCCACGGTTCCCTGGGCCACCACCTCACCGCCCTGCATCCCCGCTCCCGGGCCGATATCGATAACGTGATCGGCAGTGCGTATGGTATCTTCATCGTGCTCCACCACGATTAAGGTATTGCCCACATCCCTAAGGTGCAGCAATGTTTCCAGCAGGCGTTGGTTGTCCCGCTGGTGCAGTCCAATACTGGGCTCGTCCAGTATATAAAGCACTCCCATTAGCCCGCTGCCTATCTGAGTGGCAAGGCGGATACGCTGGGCCTCTCCGCCGGAGAGGGTTCCCGCCGCCCGGTCCATTGTCAGGTAGTCCAGCCCCACGTTAACCAAAAATCCCAGGCGCTCCTGTATTTCCTTGAGTACCTGGCGACCGATCATTTTTTCCCGCTGGGTAAGTTCCAGCCGGTCAAAGAATTCCCGGGCCTCCAATACCGACATTGCGCTCACTTCATTAACAGCCTTGCCCCCCACCTTAACCGAAAGGGCTTCGGGTTTTAGCCTGGCCCCTTTACAGGCGGGACAGGGCCTTGTGCTCATATATTTTTCAATTTCCTCCCGCTGGTATTCGGAAGTCGTTTCCCGGTAACGCCGGTTCATGTTGTTGATTACACCTTCAAAGGGAGTGCGATAACGGTGCCTCATGCCCATGGAATTAAGAAGCTCCACATCCACGGGCTGCCCCCCGGTTCCATAAAGGATTTTGTCCAAATCCCCGGGCGCCATATCCTGCACCGAAACATCCAAGCTAAAATTATACTTGTTGGCCACCGCCTCCAAATAGCGGTAAGAGTTGCTGCTGCGCATCCAACCCTCTATTGCCCCGCCGGCAATTGATTTGCGACGGTCGGGAATAACTAATTCAGGGTCAACTTCCTTTCGAAAACCCAACCCTGTACATTCGGGACAAGCCCCGTACGGGCTGTTAAAGGAAAACAAGCGGGGAGCGATTTCCGGTACACTGAACCCGCAGTCCACGCAGGCAAAAAGCTCACTGAACATTATTTCTTCCCCGCCCACCTCGGCGGCAACGGCCAGACCCCCGCTGTGCTTCAGGGCTGTTTCCAGGGAATCGGCCAGGCGCCGGGCTGACTCGGGCCTTATGATCACCCTGTCCACCACAATTTCCACGGTATGCTTCTGGTTTTTGTTGAGTTCAATTTCATCGTTTACATCCATTACCTCGCCATCAACCCGCACCCGTACAAAGCCGTCCCGGCGTATGGACTCCAGTATCTTGATATGGGTACCTTTTTTGCCCCTCACCACCGGGGCCAGTATCTGCAGCTTTGTCCCCTCCGGCAGTTCCAGCAAACGGTCCACCATCTGCTGAACCGTCTGCCGGGCGATGGGCTCACCGCAGGTGGGGCAGTGGGGCCGTCCTACCCGGGCAAATAAAAGGCGCAGGTAGTCATAAATTTCGGTAACGGTCCCCACCGTGGAACGGGGATTGTGGGAGGTGGTTTTCTGGTCAATGGAAATGGCGGGGGAAAGTCCCTCAATATAATCCACATCGGGCTTGTCCATCTGTCCCAGAAACTGCCGGGCATAAGCCGAAAGCGATTCCACATAACGCCTCTGCCCTTCAGCATAAATGGTATCAAAGGCCAGAGATGATTTACCGGACCCGGAAAGCCCGGTTATAACCACAAACTTGTCCCTGGGAACTTCGATATCTATATTCTTTAAGTTATGAACCCTGGCACCCTTTACTTTTATTTTATCAAGCATAATCTTTCCTCCACTTTTATCAATAACTCAAGTTTTTGGTGACAGTCACCAAAAACTTGAATTATTTTACGCCCTTGAGCTGCAACCGCAATTCTATAATCATATCCCGCAGCTGGGCGGCCTTTTCAAATTCCAATTTACGTGAGGCCTGCTGCATTTCCTTCTCCATACCGGCTATGCGCTGCTTGATCTCCTTCTTGGTGAGTTTTTTATCCGGTTTAGCAATATAAGGTGTTTCCGGTTCGGCCACCCTGGTGGCCTCAATAACCTCGCGCACCGCCTTTTTGATGGTCTGGGGAGTAATACCGTGTCTTTCATTAAACTCCATCTGCTTGGCACGGCGGCGTTCCGTTTCACCTATAGCCCTGGACATGGAATCGGTAATTTTATCGGCATACATTATCACCTGCCCGTGCACATTACGGGCCGCACGACCAATGGTCTGAATCAAGGAACGCTCCGAGCGCAGGTAACCTTCTTTATCGGCATCCAAAATTGCCACCAGGCTCACCTCGGGCAGGTCGAGACCCTCCCGCAAAAGGTTGATTCCCACCAGCACATCAAAGTTGCCCAGGCGCAAGTCCCTTATTATTTCCATGCGCTCAATGGTATTGATGTCCGAGTGCATATAGCGCACCTTAACTCCCATCTCACGGAAATAATCGGTGAGGTCCTCGGCCATTTTCTTGGTCAAAGTTGTAACCAGAACCCTTTCCTTTTCCTTAACCCGCTTTTTAATTTCCCCCAGGAGATCGTCGATTTGCCCCTTGGTGGGACGCACCATAATCTCAGGATCAACCAGACCGGTGGGCCGGATAATTTGTTCCACCACCTGGCTGCTTTGTTCCAGCTCATAATCCCCCGGAGTGGCGGATACATATATAATCTGGTTAATTTTTTGTGCGAATTCCTCAAAGGTAAGGGGGCGGTTGTCAAATGCCGACGGCAAGCGGAAACCGTATTCCACCAGTGACTGCTTCCGTGACCGGTCACCGGCATACATGGCCCGCACCTGGGGAATTGCCACGTGGGATTCATCGGTAAAGATCAAAAAATCTTCCGGGAAATAATGCAGTAATGTATAGGGCGGTTCCCCCGGGGCCCGCCCGGTAATGTGCCGGGAATAGTTTTCAATTCCCTGACAAAATCCCATTTCCCGCATCATTTCCATGTCATACCGTGTACGCTGTTCCAGGCGCTGGGCCTCCAGTAGCTTCCCCTGGCTGTTCAAATAAGCCAGCCGTTCTTCCAGCTCAGCCTCGATGGACTGCAGTGCCGCTTCCAAGCGCTCACGGGAAGTGGCATAGTGGCTGGCCGGGAAAATGGAGACGTGCTGGCGGTCACCGATTATTTCACCGGTTAACACATCAAATTCCACCAGGCGGTCCACCTCGTCGCCAAAAAAATCCACCCTTATAGCATGCTCGGCATTGCCCGCGGGGAATATCTCCACAACATCTCCCCGCACCCTGAATTTGCCCCTGGTAAAATTAATATCGTTTCGCTCATACTGGATGTCCACCAGCTTGCGTAACACGGCGTCCCGGTCGTAAGTACCGCCCCGGCGCAGCGACAATACCAGGGTGCTGTACTCTTCCGGGTCACCCAGGCCGTAAATACAGGAAACACTGGCCACAATAATAACGTCCCGTCGCTCGAACAGCGCACAGGTGGCGGAGTGACGCAGTTTATCTATTTCATCGTTAATTGAAGCATCTTTTTCAATATAAGTATCTGAATGTGGCACATAAGCCTCGGGCTGGTAGTAATCATAATAGCTAACAAAATACTCCACGGCATTCTCCGGGAAAAATTCCTTAAATTCACCACAAAGCTGGGCAGCCAGCGTCTTGTTCGGTGCCAGTACCAGTGTAGGCCGCTGCAGGTGTTGAATCACCTGGGCCATGGTATAAGTTTTCCCGGTACCGGTGGCTCCCAAAAGCGTCTGGTGACGGTATCCCTTTTCAATGCCGTCAACTAATTGTTCTATAGCCCGGGGTTGATCCCCCTTTGGCTCATAAACAGAATGCAGTTTAAATTCCATAAAACCACCTTCTAACTAACAAAAAGGGGAGGACCCCCTTTTCTCTTTTGATTACAAAAACTAACAGTTATATTATAACACACCCGTAAAGATTCAATCTTTCTATGATTACTTAACAAATCCTTCTTTTTTTAAAGGCATAACCCCTGGAATAAAAAAAGACAGGGAAATTAACCCTGACCCTCCTAAGCAAAAATACTATCTATTTCCGCTGATCATCTAATCCACTGGCTATAAACATCTTTTCTATAAATCTATTAATCTTCACTACTAAAAACCCCACCGTCCAACCATCTAACAAATAAAAGAAAAAAAGCAGACTTTTCAGCCTGCTTAGGTCGTGTCTTAGGGGGATGCTTCTTAGCGACTCGCCCTTGCCATAGGGCCACCACATAGGTGTACCAGAATATCCAGGGCATATGCCCCCAATGGACTACAGATAGCTGCCGTAGCCGTCATTCTGGTGAGTGTCATCCCAACCGCCTGACTCTTCCTAAGACTCATTCTAGTTATATTAACTTTACCATGTACCATGGTATACGGTCAATACAATAAATTCATTTTAGTAGACTTCTACCTTGAAAAAACTTTCTCGTAGTTTAACTATCTTTGATCGATAATTATTTCGCCGGAGCGGGCAGCACCCTGCGCTCGCTTACTCGGACATTTTGATTGTATGAGCTCACTCCGCTCCAGTAGTTAGCCGCCTCCCTGGCCGCCTTGCTGCTGGCCCCCTTGCTGGCCCTGTCCCCCCTGGGTGCTTTCAATACTTTTAATGGTTCCTTCTATTTGAACTTCCATCGTTTTTCCTTCCTCGGTGGTTATTTTTACAGTAGTTCCACCTTGTCCCTGTTGGCCACCTTGTTGCCCTCCTCCTTGCTGCTGGCCACCGCTCTGTCCCCCCTGCTGCTGGCCGCCTCCCTGGCTGCCACCACTTTGCTGCCCTTGTCCCCCTTGTTGTCCCTGCTGAGCCTGTTGCCCCTGCTGGCCCCCGCCTCCCTGCTGCTGTTGTTGCATTTGCTTTTCGATTTCCTTCCAGCGTTCCTGTAAGAGATAAATATTATTCCTTCCGATAAGGCGGACGGGAACAATTTTAGCCGGGATATCATAATCTCCGTTATACACCCTGCGGTCATACTGCCAGTGATCGTTTTTAGCCAGGTCACTGGCTGCATCCAGAGCATAGTTGCCAAGCATTTCAGGTCCGGGATCAATTTCAGCTTCATGATCCCCGGCAACTATAGCTAGTGAAGATTTTTCATCCGCTCCCACTCCCACGGTGATAATACTCTTGTCCAAACCGGCCTGCTTAAAAAAGTCCACCGCCGCCATGGCCAGAGCACTGTCATTGGCCAGCACTACATCGGGCTGTTGCTTTGCAGCCATTAGTTCAGAGAGGGTGGCTGTGGCCAAGGAGGGATCCCAGCGGGGGTGATCCTGCGACTTCAACAAATTTAAATTGGGATCGGCCTCAATTTCTTCAATATTTTGAGCGGTTATCTTCCGGGCCATTTGATCCCGCTCATCCCCTTGTAATATCAATACATCCAAGGGGCGTTGGGAGGGAATTTGAAAGGCCACCGCCGGATCAACAGCCTGGGTTGGCTGCTGCTGGCCTTGTTGCCCCTGTTGACCACCCTGCTGTCCCTGACCTCCCTGCTGTTGCTGGCCACCGCCCTGTCCTCCCCCCGTGGCCGCCGCCTTTAGGGCCTCCTGAACATATCTCACTTGAAGTTCCCCGCTGCGGGCATGATCAGAAGCTATGAACCCGTCCACCGGAGCATTCAGCGGCAGGTTTTCCAGGCAAATGACTTTTATATTCTCCTGTTTTAACTTCTGCACAAGCCGCGGGGCCACCTGAGGGTCAATGAACTGGATTACGGCAACATTTACTTTGTCCTGAACCATTTTATCAATATGTTTTTCCTGCTCCGCCGGGTCATTTTTTGCATCCATAAAGGTAATATCCAATTGCTGCCCTTTCCCGCGTTCCCTCATTACCTTTTGTATTGTCTTGTTACCATCCCTGTTTAAATCAGCCAGACTAACTGCAATTTTTGCCGGTGACTGCACAGGCTTTCTTTGCCCGCCTCCCCCGCACCCGGACACATTAAGAACAAATAATATACCTGCCAAGATTATCGCCAAATGAAAACGGCGCACTAAATACACCTCCGTGTAGGAACCTTCTTCATTCCATCATAGTATGTTATATTTCACACTTCTTAATGCCTGTCCGGCAGCATAAATATTAATAACGGAGGTGGAATTATGTTCGATAACCTTGCGCGGTTGATAAAGCATCTCTGGAATGTTTTTTTGAGCTGGTTAAATCCAAACCGTAGGAAACCCACTGGTATTGTTGCCGAAGCGGAAGAAGCACTGCAGGATTGGAAACAGGCCAAAAATGCATTAAATTATGCAGATAATGAAATGATTGATTATGCTATTCATCATTTAAACGCAACCGAAAAACGGTTTATAGGTCTTTTGTATAAAGCCCGGGAAGCAGGACTAAAGGCATGGGAGCTAAATGAAATGGAAGATGGAAATAGTGTAACATAACCATATTTATTGCACCCATTAGTATTATATAGTTAAATTTTCCATGGCAAAGGAAGGTATCCGGAAGGGCATCTGGTTCGGCCAAAGCGAAAGCTTTAAGCCCTCAACAATTTCCGTTGAGGGCTTATCTTTATGTTAAGATGCCTTTATGATTCTTCAATCCATTACCCGTTAACTTTTCTTTAGATGTTGTACTACATTCCCATATTACCGGAACCCATAACATGGTTATGACCCAAAGTCATACCATTGCTGCTACCCCTCATCATCCCATCAACTGTCCCTTTAACCTGTTTAGTTTTGAACTGAGTTCCATGGGTTTCCTTCATGTAGTCAGTCATGGCATCATGGTTTTGCTGCATTGTTTCGTAATCCATTTGCGGACCCATTTGGAACTGTTTCTGGCCATTTGAAGCTTCGGCATTTTGCTTTTCCCCTGCAGATAAACCTCTCCTCAGAAGTTTAATTAATGTCCATTCCCCATATGTTTATTTATTTGACCAGCATCACGCATATTCTCTCCGTACCCACCTTCATGCCCCTTGAGATCAGAGGAATCTTGTTTGTTATCACCAGGTTCATTCACATCGTTATTCATCATAGAACCGTCATTCATTTTATCCCCCTGCATGCTTATACCGTTGGTAGAACCATTGTCCCGCGACATACTGCTCTGCTGGCCATTTTCATTCTCGCGGCTTGACATACCGGTATCATTTTGCATATGGTCATTATCTTTTTTCATCTCTGTCTCATAGTGACGTCCCTCAAACATTGAACTCATCCCCGCACTTTCCATCAACTCCACTATATTCCTGTGGTTTATTTCCACGGCAGAAATATTACTTCCCAGTTCACGATATCGTTTCATGACCATATACCTATTTACCGACAAGCCTTCATTCAAAGCTTTTTCCCGTTCCTTTTCACTACTCATGTGGACCGAAACATAACCAGTAGCCTTTTTCTCCTTAAGGGTATCACCGATTACCGCTTGTAAATCCTTTTCATCCACTGCATTCCGGTCTTTCACCGGCACTATACTAGCTATAACCAAGTTATCCCTGCCTTCTCCAATGAGCCCTTCTAATGCTGCTCTTTCCATAATCAGCTTTACCGCTTTATATATATTAACATCTTTCAAATCTAGTTTATCCAGGAGCTTTTCACTATCCTTATTAAATGACCGCACCTCCATTACCCTGGCTTCCCGGTCCACTTTCAATTCCAAACTGGGGTTAAAGTCCAGAGCTACATAGGCCGATGCGGGAACTGAAAATACCGTTAAATATATGCCCAGGAACATAAATATAGTCAAAAACGCAGCGGCAGCGGGTAGAAAACCTCTTGTAAATATACCTTTTTATGTTTTTTAGTATCCTTTGTAGAGACTTCAATAATTTCACCGGGATTGATAACATGCCCCGGTGCAGGTACCTCCAAAAATTGACCATTACTGGTGTAAACGGTCACTCTGTCCTTATTTTTGTTTACTTCCATTACAACACCGGAAACTTTCATGGTAACACCTTCTTGTTGTTTAGTGAGGAAAAGTTGTAAAATGCTTCAGACCTGACAATTCCGGCTCAGTCAAAATTAGTGTCAGGGCAATAATATACTTTCTACCCTTTTCAATCACCTTGCGACTGTAGCCGGTACCTTTGCACAATTCTTTCACAATGGTTGATTCCCTCAATGATTGATTGGATAATTACTCCAATTCGTGGAAGAGATAAAAAATACCTGCTCCTTTTGGGAGCAGGTATAAATTAAATCTACCTTGAAAAAACTCTCTTGTGGTTTCGTTTAAAAGGTAATTATTCCGCCGGAGCGGGCAGCACCCTGCGCTCACTTACTCGGGCTGTTGATTGTATGAGCTCACTCCGCTCCGGGCGGCTGCATAACTCGCTTCGCTCAAACAGGATTCGCCGCTGATCCTCCGCTTCGTTCGCTCTTTGACACACTGGCTCTTGTGCATAAGAAGTTGCGCCCGCAACGGCAAAGCTACCAAGACCTTTGTTCCGACAGGTATCATGCCGTTGCCGTCATTCGCTCCGGGTGCTGCCCGCTCCTTTACACGTGATTCACTGTACATTAAAGTCATATAGTTACTTTTTTCATTCCTCTGCTGGTGCCGCCTTCGGCGGCATGGACATCTACCTTGTTTACTCTTCCTTTTCCAGTATAATCCTGTGGTCAACTAGAGCCAACTCGGCAATTTTAGCCTTTACAATCTTGCGCCGGCCGAAAATATCTTCCAGCATTATCCCGTCCTCGTGTGGTGTAACGCGGTCAACCATTTCCAGGAAGAGTTCTTCTTTCCCATCCTGACGGATATATGCATTTGCTTCACACATACCTGAATCACCTCCAAATTCATTTAAGGAAAAGCCTGTAAATGCAAAAAAAGCCAAGGATGACACGTCCTTTTTCGGACGGACCTCCGTGGCCCTGCTTCTGATTTAGGGTATTTGATTAACAGCCACTAAACGTCAATTCTTTGGAATCTTCGTGATTCCTTTGTTCAGATTATAGCCTTGTTATTTCAATGCTGTCAAGCACCTACTTTTCCCCGGACATTCTTTTCCAAAATTGCCCCCACCAGCGCCCCAGGGGTCCTGCCGTTTCCAGCTGCATGTAGTTGGTTTCATGCCCCTCGGGAATGGGTAAAAGGCCAAAGGGCTGTCCCGGCTCGGGAGGTGGTACCAGTTCCCTTTTATACACACCTTCCCCGCTGCTTATGTATCCCAGCTCAACCATTCCCGGCCAAAGGGTCAAGGCGTATTCAAACTGCACCCGGCTCCTTACCGGTATACCGTTAACAGCCACCAGCACATCACCGGAACGTATCCCGCCCCGCCATGCCCGGGTGCCGGGCACCACATCCAGCACCCGCAGGCCCTCCGGGTGAGGGGCGTAAAGGGGCTCACCTGTAAATTCCAGTTTTCTCCCCAAGTAAATTACGGCTTCATGGCCCAGGGGGGAGAAAAGGGCGGCCACCAGAGCTAAAAAAGGAGATTTATCAGCCCCCACCGCCAGGGTCAGCAGAATTATACTGTACCCCGCCAGGAAAATTGAAGAAAGCTTACTTTTTTCCTGGGGTCTCCTGGCAATGGCCAGGTCTCCATATCCCAGCCCCGCCACCACAGCAATCATTGCATAGACCAGGTTATCCGGGTCACCCGAAACTCCGGGTTTGAGAAGGGGCCACCATTCTGGCATATTTATCCCTTGACCCACGGCGACACCGGCCCCGATTACGGCCAGGGCAACGATGGGTATGGGCCAAAATTTTTGCAGGGTAAAGCCCCCCACCAGGTTACCCCGGCGATCTTTAAAATAAGCGGGAACTGCACCCAGGTGACCGCTGACCAAAATAAGAAGGCTTTCCACCATGTGCAATATGGCAACCAGGGCAAGCACCTGGGGTATATTTACCGGTGGAAAACCAAAAAGAAGCTTGCCCAGGGCCAGTACCCCTCCGGCATAGGCAAAGCAAAGAAACCTGGCATTTATCAGCATTAACAGTATGGCCACGGGCCACAGGTACATCAATCCGGATTCCGTCAGGGTCAGTCCTATAACTATCATCAGCAGGCTGCCCAGCAGCCCCCCAGCAAAACCGAATACCGTGGCAACGGCAACATCCCGCCAGATCCCTCTGGCCTTGATACCGAAAAAATCCTCTTTGACCGATGCCATACGCTTATACTGCAAACCCACCAGGGCAACCACCAGCCAGAAAATGGGGTGGACCAGCATGGTAAGCATTTTTAATAGAATTGCCGGAATTACCTGGGTGAACGGAAACACTTTTTCACTCCTAAACAGATCCTTCCAGAAGCTCAACCGCTTTCCGGAGCTGCAAATCCTCCCCTTCTAAAGAACCCTGGGAAACTTTTATATCCGGTGCTATACCCTTACCGTGGATGTTGTGCCCCTCGGGGGTCAGATACCGGGCCGTTGTGAGTTTTAACGCCGCTCCGTTATCCAGTGGAAATACTGTTTGCACAATCCCTTTGCCAAAGGTGGTGGTGCCCAATAGTTTTCCAACCCCTGTATCTTTAATGGCCCCGGCAACAATTTCCGAAGCACTGGCACTGTTTCCGTTAACCAACACCACCAAAGGTATATCCAGGTAATTGTCGTCAGCTTCGTAGGTATAATCTTTACCCACCCGGTAATCCACCGTAACCACCGGTCCCCCGGGGATAAACTTATCGGCCACTTCCTTGGCCGCCACCAGTTCCCCACCGGGATTATTTCTCAAGTCCAGAATCAGAGCCTGCATCCCCTGTTCCTTCAGGTTACCCAAAGTTGACTCCAATTCCCCCGGTGTCTTTTCATTGAACTGCGCAATTCCCACATGCGCGATCTTAGTATCCTCAATAATGCGTCCCTCCACCGTGGGCACACTTATTTCCCTGCGGGTCAGAGTTACCTTCAAGGGTTCTTCTCTGCCCTCCCGCAGTAGAGAAAGCTCTATTTTTGTACCCACAGGCCCGCGCATAATCCCCACCGCGGTTTCCAAATCCATTCCCCGGGCATCCTTGCCGTCTATGGCTTCTATCTTGTCACCGGCCCTGATACCCTCCTCGTGGGCAGGGGTCCCCTCATAGGCCCTGACTACGGTAAGATAATCGTCAGCTATTCCCACCAGTATACCCAGCCCGCCAAAGGTACCGCGAATCTGCTCCTGCAGATGGGAATAGGTCTCGGCATCCAGATAAGCGGAATATGGATCCTCCAGTGATTCCACCATACCGCTTATGGCCCCATCCACAAGTTTTGTTGTGGATACCTCTTCTAAATATTGGGACTTTACCAGGGAATATACTTTTATCAGGTTGCCCGCGTGCTTATAATTAGTGGCCATTATCCCCCCGGCAAACAAAATGCCGGCAAATACCAAGATTGCCACTATAGTAAAAAATGTCTTAACTCGTCCACTTCTTCTTCCGTAAGGATTCCTAAAAATAGTCAACACCTGCCCCTCTCGGGTTTCACCTGTATACGCTATTATACTACTTTAACATACCATAAATTACAAATAAATCGTCGAACAAAAAATCCCGCCCCAGCGGGATTTTTGCAAATGGCTTACTTTCCCTTAAATATAATTGCGGGGATTTACAGGATTTCCGTTTTCACGTACCTCAAAATGCAAATGAGGGCCTGTGGACCACCCTGTACTTCCCACCTTGCCGATGGTTTGACCGGCGGAAACCCACTGGTTTGCACTCACCAGCTGTGAGGAAAGATGAGCATACAATGAGGTGAGGTTATCTCCGTGATCCAGCATAACCACTTTTCCATAACCCTGCATGGTGGTAACGCTTATCACCCTGCCGCTTTGAGCCGCCACCACGTTAGCCCCCATAGGAGCGGCGATATCCATTCCAGTATGTAATCTTCTAGTTTTTAAAATGGGGTGAATCCTGTACCCGTAGGAGGAAGTAATGGTACTGTACCCCGGGGACGGCCACTGAAAGGCGCCGGAAACGCGGGGCATATCCTTGTCACTATTCCTCTGGGCTATGGCCTGCAGTATTCTCTCTTCCTCTTCCTCTAAGCGACGCACCTCTTCCTGGTACCGGGAAAGATTATCCCTGGCCGAAGCCAACAGGACACGCTTGGCTTCGTTACGTTCGGCCAACTCCCTCCTGGCCGCCTCCTGCCGCTTTAGAAGTGAAGCAATGGCATTACGCTGTTCCTCCAGGCCCTTCTTTTTTTGCTCCAATTCATCCCTCTGCCGCTGGCATTCCTCTATAAGCTGGGAATCCTTGGCCACCACCCACTTGAGCATTTCATACCGGTTTAAAAAATCAGAGAAACTTTCAGCGGCTAAAAGGACTTCCAGGTAACTCACGGGCCCACTTTCATACATGGCCCGCACCCTTTTGCGCAAAACCTCATCCTTTTCATTCAACTCCGCCTCGGTCTCCTCCAATTCCTCCTGGGTGGTTTGTAGGGCGGCTATTGCCTTGTCCATCCTGGAGTTGAGGGCCATTATCTCCTGTTCCTTTTGGTTTATGTTGGCATTTAAAGCCGCCACCTGAGATGTATAGCTGGTAACGGTCTCTTTTTGTTGGCGTACTTCCTGTCTCGTTTCTTCCAGCTCGGCGCGCTTCTGCTCCAGTAATTGATCCAGGTTATCACCGTATGCAATCCCCAGGCTCCCGCCCGCTATACTTAGGGACATTGCCATTATGCAAACTTTTTTTGTAAAACCTGAACCCACCCGCATCTCCTCCCCCCAAAAAAACAAAGTATATTTTGCCGGTAAGCCTACATCTCATGGAAAAAACTTGGATTCTACCTTGAAAAAACTCTCTTGTGGTTTCTTTTAAAGATACTTATTTCGCCGGCGGGGGTAACACCCTACGCTCACTTACTCAGCCTTTAATTGAATGAGCTCACTCCGCTCCGGGCGGCTCATAACTCGCTTCGCTCAGACAAGATTCGCCGCTGATCCTCCGCTCCGTTCGCTCTTTTGATTTAC
>Ga0182240_100008_pt1 | contig 128640 bp, 125 predicted proteins | sample hydfrates4_PW_90_FD_145594 | JGI IMG/M metagenome (GOLD analysis project Ga0182240, IMG submission 145594) | Subsurface microbial communities from deep shales in Texas, USA - hydraulic fracturing test 4_PW_90 | ecosystem: Environmental > Aquatic > Deep subsurface > Shale gas/oil reservoir >...
CTGGTAACCCACACTATTATCTCATATTGGAAATTGTTTGTCCAGCGGGACTTTGCGAAAAAATTTTCTCCATCTACCGGACTATTCCTTACTAATCTTTAAACTCTAAAGTTGTGCGTCAGTTCTGTCAATATTTTATTTACCACCACTTTTCATTCTAAATCTTAACCCTGGCAGTCAAAGCTGTCAAGAACAAAAACATTGACTAATCCGTTACAATTTGATAAATTGCTTACAAAAGTATTTATTTTTTGTGGACAAGGGTTTGACTGATTAGGGCTGAGGGAAATAAAGAAATTAGCTCTTTAGAAGGGGGAATTATATCCATGGGAGACTGGCAAATATTTTGGTATGGAATGGCTATTATCGCGGCGGTGGGTGTTATATCGGCACTGGTGGCACCCAAAATCAATGAATCTATGAAAAATGTTGAATATTATGCAAGGGGACACGTTACGGATCATCATAAATATGAACCTTTCGATTAATAAACAATTCCCTTTAATGGGAATTTTTTTTGTGGAAAATTCACTCAAAAAGGTTAAAATTGTTCTTGCATTAACCACAACCCCAAAATCAATGGTATACTATAAAGTATAAATAACTTTCGCATCTACCCAGAGATGAGAGGAGCAAAGGATATCCATGCATTTTTCCGCAAAAAATTGCAGGGCAAATCTGTTGACCGTGATTATCATCCTAGCCCTGTCCATATTTTTATTTGGTTGCACCAAAACCAGTAAAAACAGCGGCGATAAACCGGGAGAAGCTAATAATCCCCCGGAGGAAAAAATGTATACAGGAGTTTATTATGTCAAACATACACCGGAAAACACTTACTTAATCAGAGAGGAACATATAATCCCCCACACAAAGGATGCACTAAAGGCGGCCGTGGAAGAATTAATCAAAAAAGAACCCCAAACTGAACAGGCTATTAATGTCATTCCCCGCGACACGGAGGTTCTTGATGTAAATGTTGAGAATGCCGTCGCCACGGTGAATTTTTCCAAAGAAGTATTAAACGCCAATGTTGGTTCAGAGGGAGAAATTTTAGGCATCCAAAGTATCGTAAATACACTGACTGAATTTCCGGATGTGGAAGCTGTTTCCTTTCAGGTTGAAGGAACTTCTGAAGGCAGGGCTAAAGATTGGTGGGGACATTACGGTCTTTACGACCAACCCTTCAAGCGAGACGTATCCAAAGTCTTCGAACCGGCAATCTGGGTAACCCATCCACAACCAAATCAAGTCACGGGAGTCCCCATATTGGTAAAGGGCAGTGCCCGCGTGTGGAATGGGAGTATCAGTATTCAACTGGTGGATGAAAATAATAATATTTTAGAGCAAGTACACGGTTCCGCCACTAAAAGTGCCCCGCTTCGGGGAGATTTTGAAATGAGTATACAATTTGATCCTCCCAATAAAGGTTCGGGAGAACTACAGGTCTTCGGAAGAGATCCTGACAACGGATTGGATCTCATTAAAGTTACTGTACCAGTAAACTGGCCGTAATAAATTTCACCTGAACACATCTTCACGACAAATTATTATGAGGAACCAAAAAGGGTTGCAAATAAAATTGCAACCCTTTTTTATATTACTAAAACCATATTTACTATTACAGCAGCACCAACGGATAATCCAACGCTGATAAGCAACCAAAATAAATCTTTTTTTACCCCGGCTATCACCTGTTCCATTGTTCTTGTAACCGGAGCAACATTTTTTGGGGCCATTGTTTTACACCGTCCTTTAGAATTTTAACGATAATAGAAATACCAAACAAATCCTGCCCCGATCATGAGGATAATCCGGGCATAGATACTTGTGGAATTATTAATAATTCCTTTATCTTTAAGCCATTCAGCCAGTCCATTTGGTAAAACCAAAACAATGAACAAAAATTTTGCTACGGGAATGAAGGAAGGATTACCCAGAGTAAATAACCATAGAATTACAGCCCAAGCCACCATACCCCAAAAAACCCGGACAGGACCGGGCATATCACGAAACCCCATTTTATCGCTCCTTCCCAATTTAACCTTCCACTATATAAAGTATATATTATTTCTTGACTATAAACTCCTGTTGGCTTAAATTTAAGAACGGAGGTGATTTTTTTGTCAAAAATAGATTCGTTGGTAAAAGAAATCGAGGCTTTGGAACTGGATGAGCAAAAGGAATTATTTAACCGCCTGGAAGATTTACTGGACCTTTTAGGCTGGTTCAAACTTTATGATGTGAAAATTATGTAGACCAACCGGCAGTTCTATTCTTCTCCGTTATCTGAGGAAGAACTGCCCGCAGCAGCAAATTGAGCAACCCTGGTAAAGGATTCTCTAAAGGACTCGAAATCTATATACCACTCACCGGCCTGGTTTTTAACCATAAATCTACCGGAGGTTACTTCTTTTCCATCGGGCAAGCAATACTTGACGGCCAACAACATATTGCTGTCATTCACTGGATTAATATCAGCAATTAGCCATTCAACAGGATTAGTGGCAACTATCTGCTGCCTCAAATCCTCATATTCATTTTTGGGAGTACCATCCTCGGTGACTTCTCCCATTAAATAAGGGTTATCAGCAGTTTTTGTTACTTCCCCCTGCAGCATCCCGGCAAAGAAGTTGTCCAAGGTGCTTTGTTTTATAAAATTACTAATCCTTGCATAATCACCGGCACCATAAATATTATCCTTTTGCTCGCCCTCAAAACCGTCGGCAAAGGTAATTATGAAATCGCCATTGCCATCTTTCGTTTCCTTATCCTCTTCCCGGGTAGTTGTAGATTCCCCGGCAGCATTGTCATCTACATTATTACCTAACTCTAGATTTGACAAATTTGCACACCCGGAAAATATAAAAGAAAGTAGAACAATTAAAATGAGAATGTTTTTCAACTTTTCGTCCCCTTCGAATTTTATCACCAATACCATACCTTTCGCAATTGCTAAAATTATTTTATGATAGCCATACCCCTTTGGTAACGGGATACATATATTATATATAAAGCAATTATTTTTAGCTATTTTCGAATTTAGACCTCCATGCCGCCGCACGGCGGCACCAGCAGAGGAATGAAAAAGTAGCTTAATGGCTTTTGTACACAGCGGATACCGGGAGAAGGCGGGAGCAACACCCGGAGCGAACATACGCAAGTATACGGCAACGGCATTGATACCTGTCGGAACAAGGTCATATTAGCTTTGCCGTTGCGGAGCAACCTCTTATGTGTGAAAGCCAATGTGTCAGAGAGCGAACGGAGCGGAGGATTAGCGGCGAATCTTGTCTGAGCGAAGCGAGTTATGAGCCGCCCGGAGCGGAGTGAGCTCATTCAATTAAAGGCTGAGTAAGTGAGCGCAGGGTGTTGCCCCCGCCGGCGAAATAATTACCGATCAAAGATAGTTAAACTACGAGAGAGTTTTTTCAAGGAGAAAGAAGGTGGCACCGGTGAATTTTGAGGAAAAGTATTTTGAAAAAATGGAACAGGACCTCAAAGAAGTCCGGGAACAGCTTCAAGGAATGGAAGATAGATTTGAAAAAAAGCTGCGGGAAGATTCCGCACAGGTCCGGGAACAAATTCACAAACTGGAACTGGGTATGGAAAAAAAATTGGACCAAGCAATAGCTGGTTTTACTAATATAACAAAAACCCGTCAAGATGATTACCGTTCTGTTAATAAGCGACTGGACGACTTGGCGCAGAGAATTGACAAAACCACATCCTGGGCAATAAAGCTCTCCGTGGGGACTTTTATAGCCGTTGCAGGCTTGGTATTTAGCGTACTAATTAAATAATAATATTTGTTAAAATAGACACTACCTTTCATTTATAACTGCAGTAATTTAAAATCCTAGTGGTTTCCTGTGATGTTAAAGCTGATATAATGATAAAGTAAAGATTAAAACATGATTAATACCATAGTCGGAGAGGATTAACGTGAACCTGGGAGCAAGAATAAAAAAACTGCGCCTGAATAATAATCTCAGCGTACGCAAGCTGGCAGAAAAAGTAGGGGTAACAGCCAGCTTCATATACCAGTTGGAACAAAACAAAGTATCCCCTTCGTTTTCAACACTGAAAAGCATTGCTAACAAACTTCATACTAATCTCAGCCTTTTAATTGAAGAAGAGTTGCCTGAAGAATGGGTGATAATCAGGCGCCAGCGTCGCCGGCGCCTGGCAACAGAGAACCCGGATCTTACCATGGAATTACTGACCTTCCTGGGTAGCCGGGACAAGAAAATGCAGCCCCTAGTTTTTAGAATTGAACCGGGCGGGAAAAACACGGAAATGGATTTTTTCCACCGGGATCGGGAGGACTTTATTTATTTACTAAAGGGAAATGTAGAAATTACCTCGGGAGGCAACAAGTATCAACTGGAAAAAGGAGATGCCGCCTACTTTATTTTTGAAAACCCCACCACCGTTACAAATATTGGAGTTGAAGAAGCGGAAGTATTATGGGTAATCAGTCCTCCCGGTGTATAAAGCAAATTTTTTGGCAATAATTCCATTCACCCGGGAGGTAAAGAATTGCAACAATCACAGCAATACAAGCAAAAAGGCGAATTATTAAAGGGACAAACCCTTGGTGTTCTATTAGTTCTTATATCAACTGTAAGCTTGAGCACCGAAGCCGTAGCTGCCAAACTGGCTTACGGGCAGGGAGTAAATGTTATTACGGCCCTTACCATCCGTTACATAATAGCTGCCATACTTTTTACCACCGGTGCTTTGGTTTGGAAAAGATCTTTGACGCTACCCAAGGCCGATATCATACGAATAACCATACTGGCTTTAGGTGCCCAGTCAGCCACGGTACTCCTTTTGTTCAGTGCATTTCGCTATATACCTACTGCTCTCGCCATTTTATTTCTGTACTTGTACCCCACAATAGTTACATTTTTAGCTTATTTGTTTTTAAAGGAACCTTTAACATGGCGAAAAATTGTCGCTCTGGTGCTGACATTGCTGGGGTGTATTATTATACTGGGACAGCCCTTGCATGGATTGGATATACGGGGAATAGTTTTATCCGTGGGTGCTGCACTTACCAACGCCATTTTTCTGGTGGGCAGCACCCGCATGATAGATCACATAGAGGTCCCTGTATACAATACATATATGACCGTCATAATTGCCCTCTTTTTACGCTGCTGTGAATTACCACCGGGCAACTTACACTTCATTTTGCCCCCGGGGCTTGGAGCGCGCTGCTGGTACTGGGAGTAGTATGCACCGTTATAGCCATGGCAACATTGTTTCAAGGGATCAAGAGAATAGGTGCTTCCAGAAGTGCAATCATCAGTACCTTTAAACCTGTATCCACGGCAGTACTGGCTTATTGGTTTTTACGAGTAAAATTGATTTAGTAAGGTCGCGGGTGAATTTGTGATTTTCGGAAAAACGATAGGCAATAGCTGAAATAACGTCAATTATAGATCCCGCGAGATTTAAAAACAATTTCATGCGTCAGCTCTGGGGTATCACTAGTATAATTTTTAATTTTTGATATAATAGGTATGGATAATAGTTAAATATTTAATTAGGAGTGAACCCGATGTTATGCAAGGACTGCTGGTTCTTTAAGCAATGGGATTCTATTTATATTGCTATGTGCGAAAAGTTTCACAAGCAAGTGGAGCATTCTTCACGCCCCTGCGATCAATTTGTAAGTAAAAACAATATGACTGATGAATGGGGAGAGAAGGCATGTAAAAAAATTGGAGGATGCAAATGATTAATATTGTTCATACATAGAAGGAGGCGCTTATACAGCGCCTCCTTCTCCGGTAAATCCCCAAGCATAACGATCCACTGTCATAAGTATCCCGCTAACTACGGCTGCAATATTTCTTTCCTTTAAAGTCTCCGGAGAAATCATAAAGGGTAACTTGACTACAGAGTCTCCCTTTAACCTAACTCCAACTTCCAGGTGCAAAGAATTACTCCCTTGTGAAGGAGTTGTTTCACGCAACCCGAATACCCTGGAGTCCCTCAATTTGCACTCATTTTCCAGCGCACACAAAAAGTTATTTAAGAGCACTTTTCTATTTTCGTATGACACAAGCCAGCACCCCTTGCTTTTTGTTGAATATATGCATTCATTGAGAAGAAGTATAGTACCTAAGGCTAAAAGGCAATATTTTAACTTCTAACGGCAGCATTCATAACCTCCAAAGCACTCCTTGGCAATGCCCGTAAAACTTACGGCTTACTGTTGTATTTGACTGCTTACTTGCTTAATACAAATTTTTTATTGGGAAATATTACATGATTAATAAAGCCAATTCGGGGTACAATATGTAACAACAGGGGTTCGTACTGGCCGAGCCCAGATTGCTGCAGGGTCTAACGGCTCTGCAGCAGTCGGCCGAAGATTAATACCGGGTCATAAAGGCTCGGTATTAGTCGGAGGGAAGATTGGTAAATGTTCCTGTAGCCCTTGTAATAGTCCGAAGGATTATTACAGGGACAAAGGGGATATTTATCAATCGAGCTAAGATTAATACAGGTGCCGATTTTTTCTGTTTGTTGAAAATCGGGCTTGTAGTGGTCGAGAGATTGCTACAAGCTCGTAAGGTATCTGTATTAGTCGAGCAAAGATCATTGCGGGTTTCGTAATGATCCTTGGCAGCCGAAAGGTTGTCAAGGGTTATGTAGGGATTCGTAATGGTTGTAGCGAAGGTCATTACGGGCTCTTGAGAAACCCTTCTCAATATTGAGAAGGGTTTCTTCTACTTTTAGTATTTACAAAGGGGATGAAAATGGCTCCAAGAAAAAACCGGAAAGAAAGTCTCATGGAACTAATAAAAATTGAAGTGGCGGAAGAATTAGGACTTTTGGATAAGATTCAAACAAAGGGATGGGGATCTTTAAATGCAGCGGAGGCCGGGCAAATAGGCGGCAGGTTGGCAAATCGCTTGAAGGAAGCGGGTCTGCAGCAAAAGTAAATAAAATATATAAAATGCGGTTTCCCGGTAAAAGGGGAAACCGCATTTCCGTTTCCTATTCTTCCATTTCAGCTGATTGGTATCCCATTTCCTTTAATACTGCAGCACAGCGCGGGCAAGTTTCCGGGTGATCACTATCCTTGCCCACATCCACGTGATAGTTCCAGCACCGCTCACATTTCTTTCCTCCAGCCCTCACGATTCCCACCTTGACCTCGGGCATTTCATCAAAGGCCGGCGTATCAGCAGGCGGGTCTTCCCCGGAAAGCTGAACAGTAGAGACAATAAATAACCCCGGCAAATATTCCTTTAAAGGATCTAGGAAATTGTATAACTCATCCTCAACATATAGCGTTACAGCTGCCTCCAGTGAATTACCGATCAATTTCTCTCTGCGCGCCTTCTCCAGAGCCCTGTTGACAACTGTCCGCACTTGTAAAAGGCGCTCCCACTTGCTTTCCAATTCGGGCTCAATATAGCTTTCATCCATTTCGGGCATATCTGTAAGTTGTACACTTTCAGGACTCCCCGGTTCCTTTGGCAGGTGGCGCCAGATCTCTTCACTGGTGAAGGCCAATACCGGTGTAAGAAGGCGAACCAGCACGTTCAGTACTTCATACAAAACGGTCTGTACGGCTCTTCGCTCCACAGAGGCGGCCGGCTGGCAATACAAAGTATCTTTGACAATATCCAAATACCTGGCACTCATTTCCACGGTACAGAAATTATGGATGGCATGATAAACTGTATGGAATTCATAATTTTTGTAAGCATCCACCACTTTTTTAATTAACTTGTTCAGTTCCAGCATGGCCCACCGGTCAATCTCTCGCAACTGTTCCCGGGAAACCCTGTCCGTAGTAGGATCAAAATCTTTAAGGTTACCCAGTATGAACCGGGCTGTATTTCGAATTTTCCGGTAAGACTCGGTAATTTGTTTCAAAATATTTTGGGATACAGCCAGATCTCCCCTGTAATCAGCGGAAGTAACCCACAAGCGAAGTATATCGGCACCCATTTGCTTAATCACCTTTAGGGGATCAACCACGTTACCCAGGGATTTACTCATTTTACGACCGTTTTCATCCACCACAAACCCGTGTGTGAGAACGGCCTTATAGGGAGCATTACCCGTTACAGCCACTGAAGTGCTCAGTGAAGAGTTGAACCAACCGCGATGCTGGTCACTGCCCTCAAGATATAAATCTGCCGGCCAGCGTAAGTCAGGCCATATATCCGGTTCGTCCAAAACACCCAGATGACTGGAACCGCTATCAAACCAAACATCCATAATATCGGTTTCTTTGGTAAACTTTTGGCTGCCACAGCCGTCACAAGAAAGTCCCGCAGGTACCAGGTCATCAACAGGCCGGGCAAACCAGGCATCAGAGCCATGCTGCCTGAATATTTCCTGCAGGTGTTTAATTGTACTGTCGTTAATGATTTCTTTACCACAATCGGCACAGTAAAAAATGGGAATAGGCACACCCCAGGTACGCTGCCGGGACACACACCAGTCCCCCCGGTTGGCAACCATATTGTAGATCCTTTCCTCACCCCAGGCGGGAATCCAGCGCACACCACGAATAGCTCCCAATGCATCTTCCCGGAACCCCTGAATAGATGCAAACCATTGTTCCGTTGCCCGGAAAAACACAGGGTCTTTACAACGCCAACAGTGGGGATATTGGTGACGGACAACACCCTTTTTAATTAAAGCATTACACTTTATAAGGGTTTGCAGGATGTTTTCGTTGGCATCTGAATAAAACTGTCCTGCAAATTGGCCCCCCTCTTCGCTAAATTTACCGTTCCCATCTACGGGAGAAAGAATTTCCAGGTTATATTTAAGACCCACCAGATAGTCTTCATGACCATGCCCGGGAGCGGTATGGACACAACCGGTCCCGGTTTCTAAAGTAACATGGTCGCCTAATATCATAAGGGAATCCCTGTCAATAAAGGGATGACGGCAAATAATTTTTTCCATCTCTTTGCCTTTAAATTCATTAATAATTGTGGGCTGGGGCAATCCGGTATCATTTGCAAAGTGCTCCAAAAGTTCCTTGGCCAAAACATACTTTTCCCCGTTAACTTCAGCCAGTACATAGTCAAAATCGGGGTGTACGGTGATGGCCATATTAGCTACCAGTGTCCACGGCGTGGTAGTCCAGATCACAACATAAGTATTATCCTCGGGCAGTATCCCTTTTCCATCGTGAACTTTGAATTTCACATAAATGGAAGGGGATTCTTTATCCCCGTATTCCACCTCGGCCTCTGCCAAGGCTGTTTCACAAGTGGCACACCAGTAAACCGGCTTAAGCCCCTTGTATATATAACCGCGCTTGGCCATTTCCCCGAAGACTCCTATCTGCCTGGCCTCAAAGTTAGGCATAAGGGTTAGGTAGGGATTTTCCCAATCCCCCCTGACACCAAGGCGCTTAAATTCTTCCCTTTGAATATCCACAAACTTTAAAGCATAGTCTTTACACCGTTTCCGAAACTCCACAGTTTCTATTTCATGCCTGTTTATGCCCAAATTTTTGATGGCCTGCTGTTCAATGGGAAGTCCATGGGTATCCCAACCGGGAACGTAAGGAGCATCATATCCGGCCATGGAATAGAACTTTACCACTATGTCCTTTAGAACCTTATTTAAAGTATGGCCCAAGTGTATATGCCCGTTGGCATAAGGCGGGCCATCGTGCAGTATAAATTTGGGTCTGCCTTCATTTTTCCTTTGAACTTTGTGATAAATATCCTGTTCTTCCCAGAACCGAATTATATCCGGCTCTCGCTGGGGCAAGTTCCCCCGCATTGGAAATTCTGTTTTTGGCAAGTTTAGCGTTTTTGCATAATCCATATTTACACACCTCTTAGAAGCGAATTTATTGTCGTGAATAATAAAAAACCCGCCCCACAAGGGACGGGCTGAATTTCCCGCGGTACCACCCTAATGAGCAGAAAATAAATTTCTGCCCCCTCATGAACCATTAACGGTGGTTACCGGTCGACCTACTTTTTTTTCAGCCGACACCTCCCGGGTGATATTCCACTGGACTCCTTACCCGGCTTCCACCCCACCCGGGCTCTCTGCAAAGGTCAACCAGTGTACTCGCCCCGTTCACAGGCAATTTGCGCCTTATTTCATCAATATTTAACATCCCTAATTATAAGCAAAAGCAGTTGCCGCGTCAACAGCGATTGGTTACAAATTTAAAGCTTTCACGGCCTTTGCTTTATCAATACCAATTATTCTAAAATATTTATTCCGCCCGGTATGCCCTGTTAATAGCTCCACATTGTTTTTAGGAACTTTGAACAATTTGGCCAAAAAGGCCTTACAGGCCTTATTGGCTTCACCGTCCACCGGGGGCGCAGTAAGCCTCAATTTAAGTGCATCACCATAAAGACCCGCCAGCTGGTTTTTGGCTGCACGGGGTTGAACTCGTACCTTAAAGACAACTCCTTCCCCGTCTTCCCTTATATCCAGCATCTTTCACACTCCTGTTTATATCAAAACACTAATCATCATTATTAGCGGTTTCCCTTTTCTCCTCCTCCACCGGTTGAACATCCTCTGTTTCTGTACCAAAGCCCAAATCCTCTTCCGTTTTTTCAGTACCGGTGGATGCAGTTTCCAGGATAGGTGCTATGGTCTCTTCCTCCTGCCTCTCAAGAAGATCCAGTTGAGTCTGTAAAAAAGAGCGAAACTTTACCCGAAAAACTCTGGCCTGCTTGTCCAACCACTGGTATTCCTGCAAAGTGGATTGAACCTTTGCTTCAGCATCGGCCGTTATTTCATCAGCCCTATCCTCAGCCATACTTACAATCTGATAAGCTTTTTCCTCAGCCTCTTTTACTATCTGATTGGCCTTTTGCCTTGCTTCACTCAAAAGCAGTTCAGACTCTCTTTTAGCGTTCTCCCGCAATTCTTCGGCGTTTTTTTGCGCCATCACCAGGGTATCCTTTATGGTTTGCTCCATATCCCGGTAGCGGGCTACACCGGCTTCGGTATCCTCCAACTTTTCTTTCAGTCTCTGGTTTTCCAAATACAGCCACTCGTAATCCTGTGCCAATTGATCCAAAAATTCATCGACTTCTTCTTCATTATAGCCTCTAAAAGAACGGCGCAATTCCTTGTTTTGAATATCCAAAGGCGTTAACAACGGGTGACCACCCCTTTATGTGTACAATACATCCTTGTAGGTTTTCTATTTGCACTAACCTTACTCCTTCAACTATGTAACAATCATTGTCCTTTTAATAGCTAGACATACCTGTGTAGTGTAATTGCAATGCGCCCCTTCTTGGTTCGTCCCCCCACTTCCGCCACTTTTGCTCTGCCCTTGCCGCGCACGGAAATCATGTCACCTTCTTTTACCGGGGCTGACTGATCGGTAAAAAGTCTCCAGTTAACAGCCACTTTCCCGGCATTGACCTCGCGCACCATTTTACTGCGGGAAACCCCGAAAGCACCTGCCGCCACCACATCCAAACGCATTGAAGGTACGGTAGATCTTATTTCTTTAATATCGGGAACCGGGGGGTTTATATCCTGCCTTCCCACCTCTTTAACCTTAACGGTATTGCGACCCACCTTGGAAAGGTTAACCCGTACAAAATCGGATATTTCTTCATCTAAAATTACCTGGGCACGGGATTGGTCCACAATGATGTCTCCCATCTTTTCACGCCGCAGACCCAGGCCCAATAATGAACCCAAAAAATCCCGGTGAGTAACCCGGGATAAGCCGGATTTTCCTTGAATAATTAAAAAAGCCAGGCCATAGCTTTCAGCCTGTGGATCCAGGTAATCGGGACACACCAGCAGCCTCCTCCGTTCAGCGCCCGGGTAGCCTCCGTCAGATCCCACTAATAATCCGGGTATTCCCCCCAGTATGGAAGTTAAAAGAGCGGTATGAAAAGGATCATAAAAATCACTCAACTGGGGAGTGTAATCACACAAAACTCCCTGGGCAATGTCCAACCCCCGGGCGACAACTTCCTTTTCCCCCGAACCGGTAACTGTATCCAGTATTTTCTCACGATTAAACAATATTTATCACCTATAAAGCCAGACTTACCCCTTGCTCCCCAGAGGGCACCATACCTAAACCAGGGCATATAACAAATTGACAACCAAATGCCGCAGCAATTCCAAAGCGAAAAAAGCCGCAATGGGTGAGATATCAATCATTCCCAGAGGAGGAATAATACGGCGGAATATACTTAAAAAAGGCTCTGTTAATTCAATTATGAATCTAATGACCGGGTTACCTGGGTTTGGTCTGATCCAAGAAAGTATAATCCGAATAAATATCAACCATGTATATACAGTAAAAGCCACATTAATAAAATCAATTATGTTAACTCCCAAGTTAAGTCCCATAAGTCACCCCACAATTATATCAAAATCATTACGAATTACCGGAAAGCTCCCTGGAACGAAAACAGGCAGCCTCCACGGCCTTGGCAAAAGCCGCTCTGACCCCTGCGTCTTCAAGGGCCAAAAGTCCCTCAATGGTTGTTCCTGCGGGAGTGGTTACCATATCCTTCAAACGCCCCGGGTGTTCCCCGGTTTCCAAAATCATCTTGGCAGCACCCAGCATTGTCTTAGCCCCCAGCTTTAGGGCAACATCCCTGGGCAAGCCCATTTTAACACCCGCATCAGCCAGGGCTTCCGCAATTAAATACATGTATGCGGGACCGCTGCCGCTGAGACCAGTAACCGCATCCATGAGTTTTTCCCCCACTGAAACAACTAACCCCACGGAGGAACATATCTCCTCAACTTTCCGCTGGTGCTCCGGTAGGCATTTAAGTCCACCGGCAACCGCAATGGCCCCTTCCCCCACCAGGCAAGGAGTATTGGGCATTACACGAACAACCGGAACTTCACTGCCAAGGTATTTCTCTATATGGGAGGTGGAAATTCCCGCAACAATGGACATAACCAGTTGTTCAGATTTGACCAAACCTCCTATTTGCTTTAAAACTCCGGTCAGAACAAAGGGTTTGACAGCCAACACCACTATATCAGTTTCCTGAACCAATTCATTATTATCTTTTGTAATATTAATACCCAGTTTATGCTGTAAATGTGCCAACCTTTCCTGTTGCACATCGCTAACATATATTTTACCAGGGGATAAAAGTCCGCTTTTGATGATTCCTGTTATAAGGGCTTCGGCCATGGCACCTCCGCCCAAAAAACCTACCCTATCAGCCAAAGGCATATATTTACCTCCCAACTACTGTTTAATCCAGGCGAACATACCCTTTTCCCTTAACTGGTCCCTCAATTCATTTGATATATCCATATTATTGGGTACAAAAAGAAACATCCCGCTACCCACCTTTTGCATGGTTCCATTTAAAGCATAGGCGGCACCGCTTACAAAATCTACTACCCTCTTGGCCAGCTCCGGTTCAGCTTTTTCCAAATTAATAATTACCGGGCACCTGTTTTTTAGGTTGTCGGCAATCCCCTGCACTTCCTCGAATACCCTGGGCTCAGCCACAACCACCTTGACCTGACGCTGAGAATGCAACTTTACAACTTGTCCCTTTTTACCCCCGTTAAACCGTGTTTCATCCTTGTCCTGCCATGAGCGATCTTCAGTCAGATCCTCCTCATCGCTGAATTCATCGTCAAAGCCTATAAAACCCATAACTTTATCCACCAATTTCTTGGCCATTCGACTTCCCCTCCTCAATATACACGGGGTCCAAACAGTGCAGAACCAATGCGCACCATGTTGGCACCCTCTTCTATGGCTATCTCGAAGTCGTTAGTCATACCCATGGATAAATAATTCATTTCAACTCCGGCAATCTTGCCGGTCAACTCCTCCGCCAATTGCCGCATTTGTCTGAATACCGGCCTTATCTCTTCGGGATTGTCCACATAAGGAGCAATGGTCATCAGCCCCCGAACCTTTATATTATCCAGTGTGGCCACATCACTCAGAAAATCAAATACTTCGCCGCGGGCAAGACCGGATTTAGTATCTTCACCCGCCAAATTTACCTGCAGCAACACGGGAACAGTCACATTATTTTTTCCGGCCCTTTTTTGAATTTCTTCAGCCAGGGACCAGCGATCAAGGGAATGAATTAAACTTATTTTGTCTACAATATATTTCACTTTGTTTCTTTGTAGCCTGCCTATCATATGCCACTGAACATCCGGCGGCAACAGTGGCATTTTTTCCAGCATCTCCTGCACCTTGTTTTCACCAAGGACATTAGCTCCGTGGATTAAAGCCTGTTTAATAACATCCAAACCCACGGTTTTGGTAACCGCCACCAGGGTTATGTCCCCTGCTTTACGCCCGGACCGTTCAGCAGCCCGTGCAATTTTCCCGCGGACCCGGGCCAAGTTGGCCCCAACATCCACTTCCATATTTACCACTCCACCCTAGCACCTTTTTTGACGCGCTCCGGATTAGCTATGTAACGCGTATTCTCATTCAAGCTTTCCCCCTGCAAAACCACTTTACCTTGCATGTGTCCCTTTATTACCACCGGTAACCATTTTACCATTTGTTTTTCCACCACAAAAATACCGGATTGATTATCCTCAAATACCAGAGCGTCCTGAGAAACCGGGTAACCTTCCATTTCCCGTGTTATTATCTCAGCTTTTACTTGCCGCAAGTGTAACACTTCCCTGGGACACTGAGCAATCTCCAACAAAAGCTGTCCGGGTGCTGAACCTCGAAATTCCATAAAGCGACCTGTAACTTCTCTGCCCTGTAAAAACAAGTCATATTTATCCCTGTGCCCTAGCTTTTCTAATTCATCCCCGTTCACACGCAGAAAAGCCACTACGGGTTCAAGGTTATCCACCAGTTTACAAAAGGGGACTCCCTTCTCTGCAACCTTAATGGTCCCCGGATCCTTTTCCTCTGATATTTCTATCTTTTCAATCATGTTTACATCTAAAACGTTTTTATTTTGCGGGCTTAAGGTTCCCTCCAAGCCGTCTAAATGGGTACATAAAACCCCCGGCTTCGGACTGTAAACCGTGGCGCTACCCTGTGGACCCTGAATACGGGCAACGGGTGACCCAACACGCAGCCTGTCTCCGTCAGCCGCAAGCATTTCCACTTCTCCCGTAAGGGGTGCCTTTAAGGGGGTTTCATTCTTAACCAAAACAGCAACAGCAGGCAATTTTTCTACTAAAATACCCTTTTTCAACGGCTTCACATCCACCAATTGAATGGAAAGCCAATGCCAGGCCTGCCAACCCAAGAAGCCAAAGGCAACCAATGCTATAAATATACCCATAGATAAATGAACAAGGCGATGCAACACCCTGGAAGAAACTTTTCGGTCACTGCCGGCTTGTCCGTTCAAGCATATCTCACCGCCTGAGAGATGCGCATAAGTATCACATTCAGTATATATTTAAAAGTATTTATCTTAAATAAATTACCCTATGACAGGCAGAATTCCTTCTCATTTGGAATATTTTGATCACGCATTATCCAAAAATCTTTTCTCGAAATTACAAACAGGGATGTACAAGCTGAAAACACTTCCCTGGCCCTCCCGGCTGTCCACCGTTATTTGCACGTTGATAGCCTTAACCACATGCTTTACAATTGCCAATCCCAAACCCATTCCCCCTAAATCGCGCGCTCTGGACTTGTCCACCCTGTAAAAACGCTCGAAAATGCGGGGCAGACTCTCTTTAGGGATTCCAGGACCGGTATCCACCACGTCTATTTTTACATTCTTTCCCCACCGAATAGCCCTTACAGTGACTTGTCCCTCCGGGGGAGTGAACTTTATGGCGTTATCCACAAGGTTCATCAATACCTGAGCCAAAAGGTCCGGATCACTCTTCACCGGGGGTAAATCACCCTTAATATCATCAAACAAAATCAGATTTTTCTCCTCAGCGAGGGTTCGAAAAATGGTTATTACCCTTTCAATTACGTCAGGTACCGAGACTTCCTGCCACTGTATAGTCTTTAACTCCTCAATCTTGGAAAGATCCATAAGATCATTGGTTAGCTTTGTCAATCTCCGGGTCTCTACGCTCATTAACTCCAGGAAATACTTTGTTGTCTCTTTGTCATCCATGGCCCCGTCCAAAAGAGTTTCCAGAAAACCATGAATGGATGTCAGGGGAGTGCGCAATTCATGGGATACATTGGCAACGAAATCGGTGCGCATTTGCTCCAGCTTTTTTCTTTCGGTAATATCCCGTAATATTGCCACCACTCCCCCCTCTTCCTGCCCCGCCCCTTCCAACGGAGTGGCCTGCACCTTAAAAATACCGGGCTCGGGAAGCATAAGTCTTATTTCCCGGGTTACGGATCTTTTGCTTTCGCGCGCCAAAGAAAAAATGTTTTCCAGCTCCCGGTTCGGTATTACTTCTATTATTTTTTTTCCTTGCACGGCTTGCTGCCTTGTCTGTAACAACTCTTCCACAACCGGATTAATTAAAATAACACGACCGGTCTTGTCAACAGCAACCACCCCGTCGGCAATACTGTCCAAGATGGCTTTGGCACGATTCCTTTCCCGGGAAATTTCTGCAATTGTCCCCTTTAGCTTTTCAGCCATTCCGTTGATACTTCGGGCAAGATTGCCTATTTCATCCTGGGAATAAATTTTCAGCTCCCGGTTTAGATTACCCCGGGCCATTTCCTCCGCTGCTTCTGCAATTTCATTAAGGGGGCTTATCACCCGTTTAAAAAGCACCCAAGCAAGGCCCACGGCAAAGGGAACCGCTATGGCGGCAGCCCCGGCAACACTTATTTTTTCTACCGCATATAGCTTTAGAATTCCTAAAAACAATATCAATAAAAAGAAATAACTGGCTACCGGGCGCCAGCTGATACCCATAAAAACCTTGCTTAACCTCATTGAGGTTCCTCCTTGAAACGGTAGCCTACCCCGCGAACGGTCTCAATGAAATTAGGGGCACCGGGAGCCTTTTCCAGCTTTTGTCTTATATGCCTTATATGGACATCCACGGTGCGGGAATCTCCTACAAAATCATAGCCCCAGATCTTTTCCAATAATAATTCCCGTGAAAGAACTTTTCCCGGTTTCTCAGCCAAAAAACGAAGTAATTCAAATTCTTTGGGGGTTAATTCCAGCTTTTCCCCTTTTACCGTTACTTCAAAACGATCACAATCAATAACCACATCTCTGATAACTAATTTTTGATTCTTTAACCCCATTTCATCCTGCATAGAATGGGAACGGCGAATTCTTGCCTTGACACGGGCAATTAATTCCCTCGGGCTAAAGGGTTTGGTGATGTAATCATCGGCACCCATTTCCAACCCCAATACTTTATCCAATTCTTCGGTTCTGGCGCTGAGCATAATTATTGGTATTTGCCGGGTAGAGAGATCCCGGGACAAAGAACGGCATATTTCTATTCCGTCAATGCCAGGCAGCATTACATCAAGAATTATTAATTCCGGTTTTTTTTCCCGTGCCTTCGCCAACGCCTCGTTACCGTCGAAGGCGGTAAGAACCTGAAAGCCCTCACGTTCAAGGTTAAACTTTATCAATTCAACAATAGACTTTTCATCATCCACCACCAAAATTCTTGACAGTTCCCTTCCCCCCTTTCCCCAGATAACCTGGTAAACAACCGGGGCGGCTTAGATAAAAGTTTACAGCTCCTTTAATTCCATAATCGCCCCCATACGTCCTGTTTTCCCTCCTGATGCACGGTGGGAAAAAAATAGGTCTTGATTACAGGAGGTGCATAGACCTGCATTTACCACATTACCGGGTTTGAGTCCAGCATCCAAAAGTGCCGCCCTGTTGGCTGCTCTCAAATCCAGCTTCCAGCGACCTTTTTGAGTACCTTCAATGAAACTGCGCCAGTTTTTATAACCCCTTTTTAATTCTGTAATAACTTTGCCATCCACTTCATAACAGCACCGACCGATGGAAGGACCAATCACGGCCAAACAATCACCGGGACTACAGCTAAAGGCAGAAACCATCTTTACTATAGTTTTTTCGGCAATACGCAGCACCGTACCCTTCCATCCTGCGTGGGCCAAAGCGGCTACTTTTTTCACCGGATCCAATATAAAAAGGGGAACACAATCTGCGTAAAAGCTAGCCAGGGGCACACCGGGTCGATTTGTCACCAGGGCATCCACACCCGGCAAAGCATCATTATCCGACTTAGAACCGCGACCCAAATGTTCTTCCGAAACAACCTTTACCCTGTCGTGATGCACCTGGGCACCGGCAACCATGAGATCAGCTTTTATTCCCAGGGCGCCAGCAAACCGCATCCTGTTTTCCAGTACATTTTCCTTTGCATCCCCGACATGCAACCCCAAATTCAGAGTGTTATAGGGCGCGGGACTTATCCCGCCCTGCCTGGTGCTAAAACCATGCCTTACTATACCTGTTTCCTCAAGCAGGGGAAACAGGACAATCTTCTGGCCACGGTTTTCCATAAACTTATATGCGGGCATCTACTTATCCCCACCTGCTTCATCCACCAGCAGCTCCACTTCTTTCAATCTCCGCAGCAATTTAGCACGCACATCTTTGTCTCCACCGGTCTGGAAAAGTTTTTGCAGTTTTTCAGATATGGCGGCATATACATCCGAAAGCTCTTCTTCTCCCACATCCATTTCCCCTGTAAGGGTTATACTTTCCTGCCAGGAAGGAACGTAAACCTGGTAACCCAGCTTCTGGGATACATGTTTTTCCAGTTCCGTGAGTGCATCCGGTGCCCCGTGCACTAAAAAGATCTTTTCCGGTTTACTCTTGATTTTTTCCAACCATTCCAAAAGTGCATTTTGGTCAGCATGGGAAGAATACCCGTCTATACTTCTTATATCGGCCTTTACTGCAATTTCTTCCCCGTGGATTCTAATGGAAGTAGCACCGTCTAACAAGCGCTGGCCCTTTGTACCCGGCGCCTGGTATCCCACAAAAAGGACAGTGCACTCGGGTCGCCATAAATTATGCTTTAAATGGTGCTTGATTCTCCCGGCGTCACACATACCACTGGCAGATAAAACTATGGCGCCTCCCTGGATTTTATTCAGCGCCTTGGACTCCTCGGTTGTCCGCGAGAATCGCAGCAGCGGCATTGTAAGGGGATCTTTACCATCTGCCACCAGCTTTTTGGTTTCGGTATCAAAGCATTCCGGGTGTCTTTTAAATACCTCGGTGGCAGCAACCGCCATGGGACTATCAATATAAACATCCATTGGTGGAATTTCCCCGGCCAAATATAGAGCATTCAGATCATAAAGCAAATCCTGGGTGCGTTCAACGGCAAAGGCCGGAATTATAAGATTACCACCCTTGCGATACGTTTCTTCAATTACCTCTTTCAGTCTATTTACTCTGTTGCTCTTATCTTTATGAAAACGATTTCCGTAAGTACTTTCCATTATCACGTAGTCGGCTTCGGTTATCACGGTGGGATCATTAACATAGGGCTTGTCTACACCGCCCAAATCCCCGGTGAAAACCAGTTTTTTCTTAATACCGTTTTGACATACCGTTAACTCCACCATGGATGAGCCCAGTATATGGCCGGCATCCAAAAAACGAACCGAAACCTCGGAATTTAATTGAATGGTTTCATTATAAGAAACTCGCTGGAACTCCTGGACGTATTGACGGGCATCTTCAGCAGTGTATATGGGCTCAACGGTTTTACGATTTGCCCTTCTTGCCTTGCGGTTCATCCGTTCAACTTCCATTTCTTGTATATGACCACTGTCCGGCAGCATGACCTCACACAAATCCACCGTAGCTGCAGTGGCCATAACCCGGCCGCGAAAGCCCTTTTTGAAAAATTTGGGTATAAGACCGCTATGATCAATGTGGGCATGAGTTAAGAGTAAAAAATCAACACTATTGGGCTCAATGGGAAAGTTATGATAGTTGCGCTCCCTTATGGTCCGCGGGCCCTGGAACATTCCACAATCAATCATTATCCGAGTGCCGCTAACTTCAACAAGATGACAGGATCCGGTTACGGTCTCGGCTGCGCCTAGGAATGTAAGTTTCAAAGTTATGCCCCCCTGATATTGATATTCTTAAATTAAATCCATTGCACCTTTATTCCCTCCCACCTGCACATTTCCCTCCCGAAACGCTGCAAAAAGTATGCTTTTCCCTTGACAGACCTTAACGGACCCAATAATCTATAAAATGTATGAAAGGAGTGGTTCCCGTGCCTATATACGAATTTCGTTGCCAGAAATGTGAGCACCGCTTTGAAAAGCTTTGCTCCATGGGCGAAGACGGAAAAAGCTTAGAATGTCCCAAATGCGGAGCCGGCAATCCCAAGCGGGTTATGTCCTCCTTCAGGGCCAAGGGCTCGGGGGAGGAAAGTAATTCCGGAGGAGCATCACCGGGATGCGGATCCTGCAGTTCCACAAACTGCGGAAGTTGCGGGCTATAACAAAAACACGGGGAGGATCCTATCCTCCCCGAAAAATTTGCTTATTTATCGTATACACTCAATCCTGACATTATCGATTTTTACGGTATTATTATTGTCTGACCCCGGCCTGAAAATAAATCTTAAATCGCCGCGGGCCGCGCCGGCGGGAATAAGCCCGGTGGTATAAGAATATTGCTGGTAACTATTATTGGGAATGGACTGCGGGCGATAAACAGGATCAATTCGGGAAATGAAATTACCCTGCCTGTTATAGAGCCTTATTTCAACTTCCAGCGTATAATTAGCCCTTCCTCCCGGCTGTACGTTTTCCCTGGCCCAGAATGTTACCCTGTAAAGACGGTTTGCGGTGATATTCACACTTTGAGATAATGTGGCGGATCTGTTGTGAACGGCACCCAGTTCACCGGCATATTGACCGGATTGCGAAATAGTTGTCCGGTAAAGATTTTCTCCGCTCCAAACAGTAGGCCGGTTGGGCCCCCTCCACCGTTCTATACTGGGATCCTGCAGCAAGTTTCCTTGGGGGCAATCATCTCCGGGAGCGGGGGCACCGGAGCGTTGAACGCGAATATTGGTGGAAACAAACCTGTTTCTGAGATTGCGGGCAACATTATAACCCCTTATCTGGAAATCATCTATTGCAACATAATTACCCTGCTTATTTCGTAGGTTCCATGTTACAGTATAGGTCTCACACTCACCCGGTCGCAATGTCACCGTACCGGTAGCCTGGGTAAAAAACTGGTCGTCAGACCACCGCCATACCTCCCTGCCGCCACGAAGCGCCACAAAGTCCACCCTTTGACCGGTATCATACCGGAGGGTAATGGTGCTGGAACTGACATTGCACTTAACTAAAGTAATTTTAACTGTATCTCTGCCCCTTTGGTACACCCTCTGGTCAGTGGAGATAATATAAAGAAGGCCGTCGAAATATGCTGTGCTGTATGGTTGACCGGGAGCCGGTGTAAACTGTTGGTTACCGGGAGAATTTCCGTCGACTGTCAACACCTGCCCTACATATAAACGGTTTGGGTTTTCAAGATTATTTAGCTCCATCAACCTGTCAACGGTGGTATTATAACGCTGGGCGATTTCATACAGGGTATCACCCGCTTTAACTACATAGGTAGCCAATGTAACTCTCCTCCATTCTTAAGGTCGTAAAAGTATACCTTATATACTATGCCGGTTGAATATTAAGCGTTAAACAAGAAATCCTAAAAAGAATAACAAGCATTGCAATTGCAATATATCTGACGTATACTATTACATTATCACTCGAAAAATTTGGATCAGAAAAATTATATATATCCGGCAATAAGTTATTTATTTAGGATATATAATGCCCCGGGGGTGATCAGTTGAAGGTGGCAATAATAGGTGCGGGAAAGGTAGGCTTTGAAATAGCCGGTAGACTCAATGATGAAGGTCACGATATTGTTGTCATCGACCAGAGAGAATCCCGCCTGGAAAAAGTAGAAGAAAAGTATGATTGTATTACCCTAAAGGGGAACGGGCCGGCTTCTTCCGTACTCAAATCTCCCACAGTATCCGACAGCGAGTTACTGGTGGCTGTCACCGGCAGTGATGAGGTAAACATGATCGCCTGTATGACGGCCAAACGCATTGGGATTCCCCGCACCATAGCCCGGATAAGAGATCCAGAATACCACCGGGAGCTGGTGATTTCCAAGGAAGATTTGGGAGTGGATTTGGTTATAAATCCCGAATGGGCAGCGGCAGAGGAAATAAACAGGCTGTTAAGCATTGCCCTTCCGGTGCATGTAGAACCCATTGCCCGGGGCAAAGTCCAGCTGCTGGACTTTACAGTGGATGAAAACATGACAACCTTTGCCGATAAAAAGCTAAAGGACTTGCAGATCCCCTTGTCTTGCTTGATTGTCGCTATATCGCGTAACGGAGACATGATAATCCCCGGCGGTGAAGACATCATCAGGCCGGGTGATATTCTTTATATACTGGGGCTTCCCAAAAGTATAAACAACATCTGCCTGGTAAACGGCAAAAAGAAAAAACAAAAAATACACAAGGTTTTAATACTGGGTGGAGGCCGAATTGGCTATTACCTGGCGGAAAGATTGTGTGCCAGGGGTATGAAGATCAAAATTATAGAACAAAACCCAGATAAATGCCGTGAATTGGCTGAACGCCTCCCCACAGCCCTGATCATTAACGGAGACGGCTCGGACTTGGAATTGTTGAAAAAAGAGGGAATAAAGGAGACCGATGCCTTTGTATCGGTCACCGGGCTGGATGAAGAAAACTTGCTGCTATCCCTGCTGGCAAAACAAATGGGTGCTAAGCGAGTCATTGCCAAAGTAAGCCGTCCCGGTTACGCACCACTGGTGGAAAAACTGGGAGTGGATTCCGCTATCAGCCCGCGCTTGATAACCGTGGGTGAGATACTACGGTTTATCCGTGGCGGCAGGTTGCTTTCACTTGTTCTCCTCCTTAACGAACAGGCCGAAGTTGTGGAGTTAATGGTTCAACCCGGCAGTAAGATAGCCGGGCGGTATTTAAAAAAGGCAAATCTACCCAAAAGAACTCTAATAGGGGCCATTATCCGTAACGGTAATACAATCATCCCCCACGGTGAAGATGTGGTTTTAGAGGGGGACCGGCTGGTTATATTTACCGCGGATCATAACCTAACGGCAATTGAAAACCTTTGTGGCCTGGAGGGTATCCCCCTTGAACAAACATCTGATTATGAGGACTTTGGGACTGGTACTTCTATGTGAAGCCGGTGCCATGATTCCTTCGCTGTTTATATCACTTTATTATGATGAACCGGATAAGTTAGCCTTCCTGATCAGCATAGCCCTTGTTTCCACATTAGGCTTTATACTTGTAAAAAGGCCGGTGGAAACCAGGGATGTGGGTTATAGAGAAGGCTTTGCCATAGCTACTTTCAGCTGGTTGCTACTTGCTATTTTTGGCGCCGTCCCCTTTATCTTGTCGGGGGCGGTGTCCAATTTTGTTGATGCCTTTTTCGAAACCATGTCCGGTTTCACCACCACCGGGGCATCCGTCATAACCGACATTGAAAGCCTGCCCCATGGAATACTATTTTGGCGCAGCCTTACCCAGTGGCTGGGGGGTATGGGAATTATTGTACTTACCTTAGCCCTTATTCCGTCACTAAAAATTGCGGGTATGAAATTATTTAGGGCGGAAGTTCCCGGTCCCACCAAGGATAAAGTTGTACCCGGAGTAATTAATACTTCCCGGCAGCTTTATAAAGTTTACCTGATTATATCTGTAGCAGCGTTATTAAGCCTTAAGGCAGCAGGACTTTCTTGGTTTGATTCATTTATCCATACATTCTCAACAGTTGCCACCGGCGGGTTTTCCAGCCAAAATGCAAGTATTGGCAGCTATAATGATCCCCTGGTGGAAACAATTATTATATTCTTTATGTTTATTGCCGGAATTAACTTTGCCCTGCACTTCCACGCCTTGAAAAAAAACTTTAACCCGCTGCGTCAAGATAAAGAAACCAAACTTTATGCCACCATATTATTTTTCGCTATTATATTTGTCGGTATAAATCTTGTAATGACCATGGGCTACTCCACTGCTGACGCCATCAGACAGTCAGCTTTCCAGGTGGTTTCCATTATGACAACAACCGGCTATGCAACAGCCGACTTCAACCAGTGGCCTGCTTTTAGCAAAGCTGTCTTAGTGGGACTCATGTTCTTTGGCGGCTGTGCCGGGTCCACTGCCGGCGGTATGAAATTGGCCCGCCTTTATATTTTGTCAAAGAGTGTTTCCAGGCAAATTGTCAAGCTCATACATCCCCAGGCAGTAATTCCGGTTCGTGTTGGAAAGCACGTTGTAAGCGACGCCATTGTGGAAAACGTGCAGACATTCTTTTTTATCTTTTTGGGCATCCAAGCTTTTTCGGTAATAGCACTTACCTTCATGGGCCTGGATCTGGTATCTGCCTTTAGTGCCGTGTTGGCTTCCATAACAAATGTAGGGCCCGGGCTTGGCATGGTGGGACCCATGTCTAACTTTGCCGGTGTGCCGGCGGTGGGAAAGATGCTGCTGGCTTTCTGTATGCTTTTGGGACGCCTTGAGCTATATACGGTTTTAGTGGTCTTTAACATAAGATTCTGGCGGTAAAATACTTGCTTTACGAACAAATTTTTTGTACATAAAAAACCCCTGCCGGTAAATGGCAGGGGTTTTTTATGTAAGTCCACCTTAATTCCAACCAATAATGTATATAACCTCAAGCCCTACAAATACTAAGAAAAGTTATTCAAGCAATCCTCTTACGAAAGGGGTGAGTATGCTTGGGAATTCGTATAGAAAAGGCTGAACAGGAAAATTTCCAAAAACTTGATGATATTATTACCAGGTACAAGACCCAGGAAGGAATGTTGATCAGGATTTTACAAAAATCCCAGGAGGTATTCGGCTACCTACCTCCCAAGGTACAGGCTTACATAGCTCAGGAATTGGGCATGCCCATATCAACCGTTAACGGTATGGTGAGCTTTTACTCATTATTCTCCCAGGAGCCCAGAGGTAAATATACCATAAGGGTGTGCATGGGAACAGCCTGTTATGTCAAAGGGGCCCAGGAAATATTAGATGCCATTAAGGAAGAAATACAGATAGGTGTGGGAGAAACCTCCATGGATAAATTATTTACACTGAATGCTTCACGATGTATTGGGGCATGCGGGTTGGCTCCCGTAATGACCATTAACGATGAAGTGTACGAAAGACTTACCCCTGCAGACATTCCTTCTATTCTTTATAGTTATATTAAAACTCATAAAAAAGCCAAAGTAACTCACTAGGGGTGAAACCATTGAACCTAACACCCATTGGATCCTTTGATGCTTTAACTAAAGCACGGGAAGAAACCTACGGTCACATAAAGATGCGTTTACCAGGGGAAAGCGTAGAAAAAGAGATTTCAAAATACCATATCCTTATATGTGCAGGAACCGGCTGCACCTCTTCCAAAAGCAACTTGATACGGCGGAAATTGGAAAAGGAAATAAAGAAAAGAATGCTGCAGGATAAAGTTAAGGTGTTTAAAACCGGGTGTTTTGGTTTCTGCAAGTTAGGTCCCATAATGGTGGTTTATCCTGATCGAACCTTTTATACCAAAGTTGAGCCGGGAGACGTTGACGAAATACTGGACAGTCACGTTGAACGAGGGAAAAGAGTAGAAAAACTGCTTTATACATCGCCTAAAACAAACTCTCAGCAGAAAACCATTGATGAAATAGATTTTTTTACCCACCAGATGCGTATTGCCCTTAGAAACTGTGGTCTGATAAATCCTGAGGATATAAGAGAATACATAGCCATGAACGGTTACATGGCCCTGGCTGATATTTTAATGCATAAAACTCCTCCCCGGGACATTATCGACGAACTTAAAAAATCAGGCCTAAGGGGCCGCGGCGGCGGAGGGTTCTTAACAGGCCAAAAATGGGAATTTGCGCAAAAGTATGAAAGTGACAAAAAATTTATACTGTGTAATGCAGATGAAGGAGACCCGGGAGCCTTTATGGACCGCTCCATACTGGAAGGCGACCCGCACAGTGTTATAGAGGCCATGATTATAGCGGGGTACTGCATAGGGGCAAACCAGGGTTACATTTACGTTAGGGCTGAATATCCCATTGCAGTGGAACGGCTGGAAATTGCCATTGACCAGGCCAGAAAGTTAGGTCTGTTAGGCAAAAACATACTGGGCTCTTCCTTTGATTTTGATGTGGATATAAGATTGGGGGCCGGTGCCTTTGTTTGCGGGGAAGAAACAGCACTGATTCAATCCGTAATGGGCTTAAGGGGAGAGCCAAGGCCAAGACCGCCCTTTCCCGCCGAAGCCGGGCTCTGGGAAAAGCCTACATTAAATAATAACGTGGAAACCTTTGCCAATATTCCCGTAATACTACGTAATGGTTCCGATTGGTACTCAAATATCGGTACGGAAGACAGTAAAGGAACTAAAGTTTTTGCCTTGGCCGGCCAAATAAACAATACAGGATTGATCGAAACCCCCATGGGCACTTCACTCCGTACCATCATTTACGACATAGGCGGAGGAATTCACGATCATAAAAGATTTAAGGCCGTTCAAACCGGAGGCCCTTCCGGGGGATGCATACCTGCAGATTTACTGGACACAAAAATAGATTTTAAGTCCCTAACCGACATTGGCTCCATGATGGGGTCCGGTGGGATGATTGTAATGGATGAAACAGATTGCATGATAGACATTGCCCGTTTTTACCTGGAATTTGCCCAGGACGAGTCCTGCGGCAAGTGCGTTCCCTGTAGGGTGGGCACAAAGCGGCTATTGGAAATTTTAAACAGAATAACTGACGGAAAAGGTGAAATGGAAGATCTGGAGATACTTGAAAACCTTTGCTACGACATAAAGGACTCTTCCCTTTGTGGCCTGGGCCAAACCGCCCCCAATCCTGTATTAAGTACCCTGAAATTCTTTAAGGATGAATATATAGCTCATATTAAAGAAAAGCACTGCCCGGCGGGAGTTTGCAACAATTTATTAAGTGTTGTGATTTCTGATGATAAATGCGTTGCATGCGGTATTTGCGCACGGGTCTGCCCGGTCAACGCTATAACAGGTGAAAACAAAAAGCCGCCCTTCCATATTCATCAAGATGTCTGTATAAAATGCGGGGCCTGCATACCCAAATGCCCGGTGGATGCAATTTATAAAAGATAAAAGATGGTGAATTAGCATGGAAAATATAAGGGAAAAGGAAGAACTGGGATTAACCGAGGAAAAGGTAACTATACATATAGACGGGCGGGAATATACTGTTCCCCAAGGTCTTACCGTTTTAGAGGCCGCCCGTATGGTAAATATAGAGATTCCCAGCCTGTGCTATCTTAAGGATATAAATGAAATTGGAGTATGTAGGGTTTGTGTGGTGGAAATTGAAGGATCACGTACCCTGCAGGCCTCCTGTGTCTACCCCGTCAGAGAAGGGCTAAAGGTAAGGACAAATACGGAACGGGTTCGGCGGGCAAGAAGAACGGCGATCTCGCTTCTATTATCCAACCATCACCGGGAATGTACCGCCTGCATAAGAAATCTCAACTGCGAACTTCAAAATACAGCAGATAATTTAGGCATCAGAAACATTCCCTTTACCGGTGAGAAAAAGGATTACGGTTTTCATGACCATAACCCGGCCATACAAAGGGATTATAACAAGTGCATTAACTGCCGCCGCTGCATGGCCATCTGTAACAAAATCCAAGAATGCTATGTATATTCACCTTTAAACCGGGGATTGGATACCATAATCGCCCCCGGGTTCAAAAAGGATCTGTCCGAGGTATCTTGTATAATGTGCGGCCAGTGTGTAATCGCGTGTCCCACCGCTTCATTGAGTGAAAAGGAACATATCAACGAAGTGTGGGAAGCCATTTCTGACCCTAATAAGTATGTTATAGCTCAAACAGCTCCGTCCATCCAGGTCACCATTGGAGAAGTATTCGGAATGCCCATTGGATCCTTTGTTGCCGGTAAGCTTGTGGCGGCACTGAGACACATTGGTTTTGACAGGATTTTTGCCACTGATGTCACCGCGGACCTGACCATAATGGAGGAAGGCAGTGAACTGGTGGAGAGACTGACAGACCACCCGGAGCAATTACCTTTACTTTCTTCATGCTGCCCCGGCTGGGTAAAATTCGCCGAGCACTTTTATCCTGAATTTTTACCTCACCTGTCCTCCACCAAGTCCCCCCACGCAATGTGCGGGGCACTTACAAAGTCCTGGTATGCAAAAAAATATAATCTTGATCCTGAGAAGATAATTAATGTTGCCATAATGCCCTGTACGGCAAAGAAATATGAAGCTGCACGACCGGAAATGGAAAGTGACGGCTTCAGAAATGTAGATTACGTATTAACCACACGGGAACTGGGACGCATGATCAGGCAGATTGGTTTAGATTTTCCCAATTTGCCGGAGGAAGAATATGATGAGCCCTTTGACCAGTACAGCGGCGCCGGTATGATATTCGGGGCAACAGGTGGAGTTTTAGAGGCGGCTGTACGTACCGCCCATAAATTAATAACAGGAAAGGAGCTAAAGGTACCGGACTACGAGGATGCCAGGGGGCAAAGGGGACTGAAGTACGGCAAGGTGAGCCTCGGGGACAAAACCATTACCATCGCCATTGCCCACGGCACCGGGAATGCTAAAAAAGCACTGGATATGTTTAAGAGCGGCAAAAAGAAATTTGATTATATAGAAGTAATGGCCTGTCCGGGGGGGTGCGTGGGCGGCGGAGGACAACCAATATTCGGCAGCAGGGACTATAAACAAATTTCCCTGGATTACCGCCATAACCGTGCAGAAACACTGTATAACATAGAAAGGGGAAAGGAAATAAGGCAATCCCATGAGAACCCAAGGATAAAACAAATTTATGCAGAGTTTTTAGGCCAGCCATTATCAGAAGTATCTAAAACTTATTTACATACCAGTTATGTCCCCAGGGGAGAACATCCTTACTTGTATAAGGAAAAACCCTATATGGGATTCAATGAAAGGGACTGAAAACATCCCTACTTGCTCCACTCTATAATCTCCCCGGCTTTTCTGGTGGACGGTACATCAATGAGTCGCTGGTTACTTGAACCCATAAAGGGCAGCGATATATCCCGCAGCTCTTCAATAAAAGGTCCGTCCACCAGCACATCTATTAGCTCCATTACCGGCAATTCTTTAACTTCTTCATACAAGTAACCGGTATAAACCCATATATCTAATTGTGGAAGGCGGTCCTTTAATATTCGTAAAACTTTATTTAAGGAAGCGGCCTGCATTAAGGGATCCCCCCCGGAAAAGGTCACTCCCTTTGTAAGCTTTGTAATATCCCCCTCTATTTTGTCCACCAGTTCGCCTGCGGTCATTTTCTCACCGCCGTCTGCAGTGATTAAGCCAGGGTTGTGGCAGCCTGGACAATGACGGGGGCATCCCTGGGTGAAAACCACGGTACGAAAACCCGGCCCATCCACTACACTTTCCTTTACAATACTTGCTACTTTGATTAAGTCCATGCAATAATCTCTCCTAAAATCATATCAGTTGTTTACGAAGCGCCTGCTCCAATTGAAAAACCGTTCCGCATTCAAACATCCTAGAATGCTTTTCGAAAAGTTGCACCGTAAATGTCCTTTCCCAGTCTTCCTCAGGTAGTGGATTTAACCATATTATATCCTTAACCTTTCTCCTCAGATCGCTTACTCTCCGGGCTGCCTGCTCCGACTGTTGAGTCTTGGTATCGCTGACTATTATAAAATAAGTATCCGGAGTAAGTACGTACCTGTATTCATCCTCCAGGCTAAACAAAGCAGAGTTCAAATTGGTGGTTTTTCCCCATTGAACACTTTCGGTCATTATTTTTGACATTGTATCTGCAAAACCGCCGCCCCCTTTGAAATACGGGGTAATCCTTTCCAGATCTTCTGAAAAAATAAATGTTTCAATGTCCCTGACAACATGGGACAAGCCGTATACAAATTGAATAATAAAACGGGCATAACGTACCATGGAAACCGATACATCACAGACCACAACCAGCCGGGGCCTGGTTATTCTCTTACTCCGGTAAGCCAGTTTTAGGGGTACTCCGCCATAGGCCAGGTTATTTCGCACTGTCCTGCGAATATCCGGCTGTTTTTTACTACTGCTTCTTTTATAGCGGCGTGAAATACGATTGGCCAGGTTACGGGACAACCGGTTTACAAGCGCGGTAACGCGGGGTAGATCTTCATCGGCGATACTTTGCATATCCCGGTATAACAACAAATCCTCTTGGCCTGTTGAATACTCTTGGGCAACGGAACGGAGAATATCGTCTATTTCTTGTTGGCCGGTATACTTCACATTGAGAGACCTTCCCCGGCCACCAATACCTTTTTCTTCCTGCTTCAGCATGTAATAACGCCAGTAATTAAGAGAAGCTTCCACCACATCGGCGATTAGACCGGAGGGATCATTGACCGGATTGCCCTCAAAACTTTCTATTATGTGCTGGAGCCGCCTTCGCTCTTCAGCCGGCATATTGGAAACAACTTCCCTTTGTTCCGGGGTCAATTCCAGCTGTTCCTGCGCGCCCCCCGCCCACCTGCCACCACTTTCCCGAATACTTTCGCTCAGTTCCTTTACAGCTTGATCCTGCGCAATTGTTTGCTCCTCTTGCCGCCTTTGTTCCTCCCGTCGCCAGGCTTCCTTTTCCTCCGGTGGCACAAAAAATCTTTCAAAGGCCATATCAAAAAGCTTGCCATCATGTTTGCTTTTCACCAGCAGAGCTTTCAGCGTGGTTTTAAACTGGTCCCTTTTAGTTATATCGGTAAAGGATAGCGCGCGGAGGGCATCCATTATTTCTGATGTTCCCACCCGGACCCCCAGGCTGCGTAATATTCTGCTGAAGGTAACTAGTTGGGTCTGTATTGTTTTTTCCAGGTCATGCTCATGGCAATGACAGTGGTTATCCATTTTTGTCCCTCCCGTTGCAGTATAGACGCAAGTAATGCCGTTTAGGCTTTGGGTACATTTTATCATTTATGAACTTAAATCTAAATAATGAAAAGACTGTTGAAGTATAGCATCAACAGTCTTGGCAGACGGGGTCAGACCCTTAACTTATTAACTTATTTCATCCCCTGCTGGTGCCGTCTTACGGCGGCATGGGGGTTTCCTCCGTTCGCCTTATTGCTAAAACTGGTGTGTTACCCTGTCTTTTAATTCGGCTACTTTGCTGTCGTTAAACCTGTCAACAGTGCTTAGGTAACCGGTGATTCGACGTACTCTACGGATTGCGGTGGAACCACAGCGCGGGCAGCTTTCCTCATTTATTACCCCTAAAGTCCCGCAACCGGTGCAGAAATCCACCGGATAATTGATACCGACATATCCCATATCACTTTCACCCATGTGCCGTATAATGGCCTCTACGGCTTCAGGGTTGTGTACAGGGGGGGCATCCATTTCAACGTAACTTATATGGCCGGCATTGCAATACTTGTGGTACGGCCCCTCCAGGGTTACTTTTTCAAAGCTACCCACGGGGAAATTAACCGGTATGTGGAAGGAATTGGTGTAATACTCTTTATTTGTTACACCGGGAATGATGCCAAATTCATTTCTATCCTTTTTAATGAATCTACCGCTGAGCCCTTCCGCCGGGGTTGCCAGCAGGGTAAAGTTTAAATCATATTCATCACAGGCATCCTGAATACGCCGGTACATGTACTGTACTATTTCCAGACCCAACTGCTGAGCCTCTTTATCATTCCCGTGATGCTTACCGATTAGAGCAACCAGCGCCTCGGCCAGCCCTATAAATCCCATGGACAGCGTACCGTTCACTATGGCTTCTTCTATGGGATCACAGTCTTTAATTCCCTGGGAATTCATATAGAGACCCTGCCCCATAATAAAGGGCATATCCTTTACCTTTAACCTGGCTTGTACACCAAACCGGTGGTATAACTGTTTAATGGCCAGATCCATTACCTCATCCAGGTATAAATAGAACTTTTTCATATTTCTCTCGGCCTTTATGGCCACTCTGGGCAAGTTAATGGTGGTAAAGGAAAGGTTCCCCCGTCCATCTGTAACCTCCGGGCCACGGCGGTTAGCCATTACCCTAGTCCGACAACCCATATAGCTTACCTGGTTGTCCCATTGACTATTAAAACTGGAATCCATAAAACTGAAGGTGGGATTCAAACGCTTGCTCGCTACTCTAATGGCCAACTGAAAAAGGTCATAGTTTGGATCACCTGGATCCATGTTAATTCCCTTTTTTAACCGGAAGATAATATTGGGGAAGATGGGGTTTTCCCCCCTGCCCAGCCCGGCTTCATAAGCCAAGAGCAGGTTGCGTACCACCTTGCGAGCACCTTCTGAAGTTTCCGTGCCGATATTTAAGGAACTGAAGGGAACCTGGGCGCCTGCACGACTGTGCATGCTGTTTAGATTGTATATCAACGCCTCCATTGCCTGGTATGTTTCATCATCATCGGCATTTTCCACATAAGGCGCTATATCCCTGTCAAAAAAAGCAAAGGACTGTCCTCCATGCATATCATTCTGCGAACTCTGCAGAATAATGGCTGCCAGCGCCGTTGCCGATGTAGGTCGCTGGGGCGGTCTTATATAACCGTGTCCCGTGTCAAAACCCTCTGCCAACAAACGCCCAAGGGGGATTTGGATACAGGTCAGCGTTTTGCCGTAAAAGTCGAGATCATGAATATGAATGTCCCCCCGCTGGTGTGCCAAAGACATTTCTTCCGGTATCAACCGGGATAGATAATATTTTTTGCTGGCAGCACTGGCAATCTGCAACATTTTGGCGGAGGGGGAATTGCTGACGTTAGCATTTTCCCGGCTGGTCTCCTCCAAGATTTCTTCCACCGCATCCATGAGTTCGCCCTTTGCGTCCCTCATGCGGGTGCGGCTGTCCCGGTATAGTATGTACGCTTTAGCCGTGCGGGCGTGACCGTTTTCAATTAAAATCTTTTCCACAGCATCTTGTACATCTTCCACGCCGAATGTTTGGCCGTTAAATCTCTTTTTCAAGAGCTTGAGTACTTCAATGGTTAACTCCATGGCCAGTTGGCGGTCTTCACCGCCTACGGCCCGGGCGGCCTTAAATATGGCATCGGTTATTTTCCCTTCGTCAAAGGAAACTTCCCGCCCATCCCGTTTCTGAATGACTTTGAACAAGATTACTGCCTCCTTAAAAAATCATGATTGATGTCTGTTAATGAGTTTCTCTATCTCTTTCATAAAGCTCCGCACATCATGGAAATCACGGTAAACCGAGGCAAAACGGACATAAGCCACCTCGTCCAGGTCACTGAGGTGCTTGAGAACCAATTCTCCCACACCTTTACTGGTGGCCTCCAATTCCGGGAAACTGCGCAATTCTTTCTCAATCTCGGCTACAATTCCCTCCAGGATATGAGCAGGTAGCTTTCGCTTTTCACAAGCCTTGGTAAGGCCCGAAAGTAGTTTGACCCGGTTAAAAGGTTCCCGGGCACCGTCTTTTTTTATTATCACCAGGGGAGGCTCGTCCACCCTTTCGTAAGTGGTAAAACGCCGCTCACAACCGGAACATTCCCGGCGCCGCCTAATGGCTTCCCGGTCCTCCGCCGAACGAGAATCAAGCACCCTGCTTTCTCCGCAACCACAATAAGGACATTTCATGTCCCTTCACCACCATGATGTGCATATATTGTATTGTTCGCATTTAAATTATACTAAATACTGATGTTGCTTGCAAAAACCGGAAAACTATACCAGGATTCTATGACTTTTATTTTCTTGAGCCTGCTTTCTTTCTTGCCCCTTTATACAAAATATTTTCATTATAAATTTTATCACCTCACAAGTGGAAATTAAAAACTCTCACTAACCGGTCAATTAGCGAATTAAATTACCAAAACCTTTCACCCCGGTTTCCAGAAGGACCGCCCTGCAGTTCCCGGTTACGAGCATCATCAAGGGAAAGATCCACTAAAATAACATCAACTCCGATTTTCACAATTTTTTCCCAGGGCACGACTATTTCTTCTTCCCTCCCGAAAAATCCCATGAATCTCTGCTGGTGTCCGGGTAAAATTACCGCCAGTATCCTTCCCTCTTCCACGTTGATATCAATATCCTTTATCGGCCCCAGGCGCCGGCCGTCTACTACGTTTATCACTTCTCTCATTCGGAGATCGGAAATTTTAACCACGGTTTTGAACACCTCCCATTTTATTATTTATATGAGTTTGTACTTTCAATTTGAACCCTAACCTTGTAATTTAAAAAATGACTGCAAACTGCAGTCATTTTTATGTTAAACTATGCTTTATTCGATTCAAAGGTCCTGGCAAACCTGTCCATTGTATTTTTGTACAGCTCTACACAACGAAATTTGAGTTCCACACTCTGTCTCTCAGAACGCTGCTTAGCTTTGTCAGGTTCAATATCCTCAAATTCATTATCCGGATACATTTCACCGGGGTCCACAAGCTTAAAGGCCTGCACAGCATCGTTTGCTTCCTCATCCTCTTGGTCCGGTCTCTCATCCCCTTCGCCGGGGGAGGATTGTAATGAGGAGTTCGCAGAAGCATTGCCAAAATCAACAAAACACAGGGGGGGAAAGAGTACACACCACCAGTTATCACCTTTTCCTTCTCCGATAACCACTCGCACTGCTTCATAGGTATCCGCTGGTAATGTAAGGAACTTGGTTTCCCCTTCAGAATGACCCAGATTGTATGATTTGGCCGGGAAGGGGTAATCACCCAAGGAAACCTGTACCGGATAGTTATAGCCGGAGCTTTGGATATGCCCGGCGGCCAGTTCCTTGATATCACTTAAACTTTCCCTGGTAACTTGCCTGGCCCTATCAATGTCATCAATATTTTCAAACCGGTGAGCCATAGCTTTAACTATAACATCCCTCACCTGATATTTTAAAGCTTGATCTTCCGCCGAATTGCTATTGGCTATTACATGAAAGCGTATTAAATTATTTTTGTTATACGCCAATACGGACTGATCCTGCTCCATCTTCCAGCCAGCCCACAAGCCGGTAATACCTAATGCGGCAAGCACTAAAACTAGCAGAAACTTTTTATTCATAACCTTCACCTCGTCAAAGCTGTTCAGTTCCAGTGTTCCCCAAACACCTGTTTTGTAAACAATAGAACGAGATGGAAGGTTTTATTTATACTAAACAAATTTTTTCATGTGACCTAAAGCCGCCTTTTCCAGACGGGAAACCTGAGCCTGGGAGATTCCTATTTCCTCGGCAACTTCCATTTGCGTTTTTCCTTCAAAAAATCTTAAGGTTAATATATGCTTTTCCCGATCGGAGAGTTTGCTAAGGGCATTGCGCAGGGAAATTCCTTCAAGCCAGTTTGCATCTTGATTTTTTTCATCACTGATTTGGTCCATTACAAAGATAGGATCCCCACCGTCATGATAAATGGGTTCAAATAGTGAAATGGGGTCCTGGATTGCATCCAGAGCAAAAACAACATCTTCCCGGGGCATTTTCAGTTCACCGGCAATTTCATTCACGGACGGCTCCCGGGAATATTTATTTACAAGGGAGTCCCTTACCTGTAAGGCTTTGTAGGCAACATCGCGTAGGGATCTACTTACCCTGATGGGGTTGTTATCCCGCAGGTATCTCCTGATTTCTCCTATAATCATGGGAACGGCATATGTGGAGAACTTTACATTCTGGGACAAATCGAAATTATCTATAGCTTTCATTAACCCTATGCAACCAACCTGAAAAAGATCATCCACATATTCACCACGATTAGTAAAGCGCTGGATCACACTCAGGACCAACCTGAGGTTACCGCTTATTAGCCGGGTACGGGCTGAGGAATCACCTTTTTGCATGGTTTCAAACAATTCCCGCATTTGAGCTCCGGTTAGTACTGGCAATTTTGATGTATTGACACCGCATATTTCCACTTTGTTAACCAGCAAAGGGGCCACCTCCGGCTTTAATTTTTCGTGGCTTTTCTCATTATTACCCCGGCTGAGTTCAAATATACATGGTATTAATTCAATAAAAAAAGACCCGCTTGTGATTTACGGATCCCAAATTAAACATTCTTCAAATTACTCGCTACTCCATTTTATTTATTTCCCGTTTGAGCCGCTTAATTATTCGCTTCTCCAGCCTGGAAATATACGATTGGGATATTCCCAGCATATCCGCCACTTCTTTTTGGGTTTTTTCTTCCTTACTATTAAGCCCGAACCTTAATTCCATTATTTTGCGTTCCCTTCCGTTAAGTCGCTGCAGCGCCAGGTATAATAGCTTCTTTTCCACTTCCTCCTCTATATATTTATAGATAATATCATTATCCGTACCCATGACATCCGATAAGAGCAATTCATTGCCATCCCAGTCCATATTCAATGGTTCATCAAAGGACACTTCTGTTTTCGTTTTATTGTTTCGCCTTAAATACATTAAAATTTCATTTTCAATACACCGGGAGGCGTAGGTGGCGAGCTTTATTTTCTTTAAAGGATCAAAGGTATTAACGGCCTTTATTAATCCAATTGTTCCTATAGATACCAAATCCTCTATCCCCACCCCGGTGTTTTCAAATTTACGGGCAATATACACCACAAGTCGTAAATTGCGCTCAATCAATTGGCTTCTTACTTCCCCGTCCCCTGCTTTCAAACGGTTGATCAGGTAAGATTCTTCATCTGTACTGAGGGGAGGGGGCAGAGCCTCACTACTGCCCACATAATGTACTTCCTTCTCAATACCCAACCGCCGTAAAACACGTGCAAGATGAAGCCGAAAGACCAACCTCAACTTCCAGAGTTCAAACAAGAAATTCCCTCCCCTGAAAAATAACTACCTAAACAGTTGTATGCAACAAACCGGGATGTACCAAAACGTGATAAGTGGAATCCGGGCTCAATGGTTTTAAGTGAAGGGCTACGGTTACTTTATGGCAAATAATGGTTTCACCACCGTACAGCAGTTCAATCTTATCGGGAGTAAAGCCCAATAGCATACCGGATTCTTTTCCCAGGGATCGAAACGGCACCAGCCTTAACTTGTCTCCCCAGGAGCCGTCTTTCACTAAAACCATTGCTTTTACGGGATCAAACTCCACAGTCTCATCTAAATATAAAACCAACTCCCGGGGTAGCAATTCTCTAAGTACTTCATACTCGGCAACAATTACAGGGTTTCCGGTAAGGGGATCTGATAACTGGTTACCAGAATCTAATAGTCCTTCCGCCCTTACCTCCTTACCGTTAACCGTGATTAGTACCGGAATTTTAAACAAGTTTTGCCGGTACCGACGGTTGAATAATAAAGCTACCCCTTTTCCGGCAACGACAAAAAAACCCAGGGCCAATATCGTGGCAAACCAAAAATAACGCTCAAGAACCAAGGAAAAACCCTGGGGAGAAAAGAAAGTGCCTCCCTGTGACTCAAGGAAATACATGATACCTATAATGCTGCCCCCCAGGGCAAAGGAAGTCAGATAAAAAAAACCTAAGCAAGCCGCCAACCTAACAGGGGGCAGCGGCGCAAAAGCAATACAAACTATAATCAAGGAAACCAGTGTTTTAAACCATACTGTCATTAAAGAAGATAAAGAAGGGATAAAAGCTGTTATGGAATATACCCCACCAAGTACGGCAGCGGTTACCACACGCCATCTACCATTTTCCACTCCACCAATTTTACCCACAGTCCGGAGAATGACGTAATTCATAAATATACTGCCTAAAATCACCTGGTCGACGTATATCACCTGAGGGGGCACTCCCGTCACCTCCGCAACAACAGGACAAGAAGACCCTGCTACCACTATATGGCCGGACATTTTAATTTATGAAAAATAAACTTCCAGCCTGGACACATTATATTATACCACTACTGGAAAAATATGTCACTTGATGAGCGAACGCACCCCTTTTTCCTCGACACCCGGCTTCAACACACTACAGATTTCCCGTTCTATAAGAAAAAGATAAAATAAAAAAGAACCCATACGGGTACACCAAGTGGCGTCTCCGATGGGTTCTTTTTATCACCGGCTTACTTGTTGGAAGGGCCCCTCTCCGGGTCTATAATTCTTTGCCTTCCTCTGATACGATTAAGATTTTCCTTGCGATTTTTTCTCAGTGGAGCTCTGTTCCCCCTTATGCGGGCCATATTAATCCTCCCATCATGTTTAATACATGATTACTTTTCCCGCCAGGGAGTAAAGTATGAAAAAATTTTTCCCGGTTTATCTCCTGCGCAGAAAAGCCGGTATATCCAGGTCATCATTGTTAGCAAAGGGTTTTATTTCCAGTTTTTCATCATTCTCTTTATCCTTTTTCCTTGTGGCGGCGGTGGCTTTTTGCGTTTCGAACCCGGTGGCGATTACCGTTACCCGCACTTCTTCATCCATTTGCTCATCAATAACCGCACCGAAAATAATGTTTGCCTCTCCATCCGCAGCCTGTGAAATAATCTCCGCCGCTTCATTCACTTCGAACAGACCTAGGGAGCCTCCTCCCGTTATGTTCAATAGAACCCCGCGGGCACCCTCAATGGAAGTCTCCAGTAGAGGACTTGAAATGGCAAGCCTTGCCGCCTCTACAGCCCGGTTATCCCCACTGGCTGATCCAATACCCATCAAAGCGGAACCTGTTTCCTTCATAATTGTCTTCACATCAGCAAAATCCAAATTTATCAAACCCGGAACGGCAATGAGGTCTGATATGCCCTGTACACCCTGGCGCAACACATCATCGGCAATTCTAAAAGCCTCGACAATAGAAGTATGTTTCTCCACCACCTGCAGCAACCGGTCATTGGGAATGGTAATGAGAGTATCAACTTTACTTTTTAGTTCTTCTATTCCCTTCTCAGCCTGATTCATCCGCTTCCGCCCTTCAAACGTGAAGGGTTTGGTAACGACTCCCACAGTCAATGCTCCTATTTCTTTGGCAACTTCAGCAACCACCGGAGCGGCACCCGTACCTGTTCCACCACCCATACCGGCGGTTACGAATACCATATCCGACCCTCTTAATACCTGTTCTATTTCATCCCGGCTTTCTTCAGCCGCCTTTTGTCCTATTTCAGGATTCGCGCCCGCACCAAGCCCTTTTGTGAGCTTTGCTCCAACCTGTATCTTATTACTGGCCAAGGCCATTTGTAAAGCTTGAGCATCCGTATTTATTGCAATAAATTCAACGCCTTTAAGCCCTGAATTTATCATCCTGTTAACGGCATTATTTCCGCCGCCTCCCACCCCTATTACCTTTATATTTGCAAATTGATCCATCTCCATTTCAAAATCAAGCATTCTGCCAATCCTCCTTCGTAGTTTACCTTAGCCGCCACGGCGGCGAAGAAAATAATTACCCGCAGAAACAAAACTCTGAAGTTTTCCAAGCATCCCCTCTGAGCCCTCGGATATGTAACGCAACTCGTGCTTGCAGCAATATCCTGCCAAACCGGCAAGGGGTAAGGGACAAGTATCTGTGCCCGGAACAGCAATATAAGGAGAAATATCCTTTACCGGCATATCCAGGCAGCGGGAAAAATGTTCCACAATACCGGGAAGCATCGCTCCCCCACCTGTTAGTTTTACACCTCCGGGTAGAAAACCCGAGATATTCATATAATAAATTGCTTTCTTAATTAGCTCACAAATCTCCTGTAATCTGGCATCAACAATGGAAAAAACAAGGGATTTATCAGGCTGTATTTCCACATCCCGGCAGGATAAAGACAGAGAGTGAAGTATATTGGCGGCATTTGCCATAGTGGTATGCAGGCCCACTGCTAAATCACCCACCACATGCTCCATTCCAACCGGCAAAACAACCGCATTAAATAGTGTTCCGTATTTAAAGGCGGAAACCGTTGTGGTTGCCGCTCCCAAGTTTACCAGTACGCAGCCTAAATCCAATTCTGCTTTGTTGGTCATAAGGGGAGCCTCAACCATTGAACTAAATACAACTTTGCGCACGGTCTTACCCGTAAGCTCACCTGCCTCATAAACCGCCTGCACAGATTCCCTAGGGGCTAGAACCAAGCGGGCATCAACTTCCAGCTCCCGTCCCTTTTTTCCCTCGACTACTTTTACGGCACGCCCGTCCAGCCGGTATTGTAACGGCAGTAAATGTAATTGTTCCAGACCATCCGGTATTACATTTTGACCGGCCTGACTTAACAATTTTGATAAATCACTGGATTGAACACGGCGATGGGAACCAAGGGACAACCGGGAATTGCATTCCGTTACCTTAATACCGGTTCCGGAAAAGACAGCGTATATATCACCAAGGCTTACTCCCGTCTTTTCCTGCATATTATCCGTTAAACTCTCAATTATACGGGCTACCGAATCAATATCACGTATCAGACCTTTTCGTACACCTAAAGAAGGGGATTCATCTTGTGCCAAAACCTCAAAGGATTTTTCCGATATTACCCTGGCAGCGGCGGTACTAATACTCGCCGTACCAATATCAAGTAAAATAACAATATTTTTTCCTTTCAGGGCCAAGATACATCCCTCACATATTCTTACTTAATTTGTAAACTTCAACGCAAGGAACAATTTCCCTCTATACCGGAAGTAAAAATTTATTTTTTTAGCAAATGTCTCCGAATCAAGGATACATTCTGGAAAAGACGGACCCCAAAAGCCACCACGGCAGCCAGGTATAGATCTATTCCCAGTCTTTCCCCCACAAAAACCAGTCCGGCCGCCAACAATGCATTGGTAAAAAATCCTGTGGTAAAAATAATATGATCAAATTTATCCTCAATGGCAGTTCTTATACCCCCCAGCACCGAATCCATTGCGGCAAGTACCGCCACTGAAGTGTATACAGCGTAATCCTTTGGTAAAACAAGGGGCACATTTAACCCGACCACAACTCCAATGGTTACCCCCACTAATGCCAGAACAATGCCCGCCCACATATTCTTCACCTTCTCTTAAGTTTGTTTGGCGTAATTAAACTCCAACTCCCCGGAATAAGCCGGAATTGTTAATTTTTCGTGTTTTTTGATTTTAATATCAATTCCTAAATCACCACCCAAGTAATCCACCAGACCTCCCGGTAAAGTTAAAGCCTTCTCCATAGCATCCGGGTCACCAATGGCTAATATCTGATACGGTGGCACAACTCTCTTGGTATTGACATTAATGAAAGAACCGGCCAACCTTATCTCACTGGTTGGTGTAATGCGTTGACCGTTCACAGACAGAGCTTCCGTTCCGGCGGCACGTAGTTCATTGATTACATTTAGCAGATCCCCATCCCGAATAATGGAAAGCTCGGCCGGCAGCTGCTGCATGCTTCCCTCCGGGTTGTCCAGAATTACTTCCAATCCCGGTCCGGTAACGGTAATAATCCCTGCAGCCATTCTCACTTTGTTTAGTTCACTTTGTACAGCCTTGATGGCCTCCTGCCTGCCGGCGTTCACTTGCTGCAATTTGCTGCTTAAATCACGAATTTCCTTTCGAAGCTTATCATTCTGTTCCGTCAACTGTCTTAGCTCACCGGCCAGTTCCTGAGTCCTTTCCCTGGGAAGGCCATTGGGGTAATTATTAGTAACCCTAAACTGGACGGCAAGCAACAGCCCTAATACAAGAGCAACCAGTGATATAGAAAAAAAGACCGAATGTTTGGCCACGAATACCACTCTCCTAATTCCGGCTATTGAACCGGTTTGGCATAATTAAAGCTAATTCCCCCTTCGTAAGGTGGAATCACCGTTTTGGGAACTTTCTCCACCTCCACCTCAATACCCCACCATTTAAGGGAATCTATTACCCCACCCTTCATTTTTAAGGCATTAAAAAGTGTATCCGGATCCCCGATGGCCTTAATAACAAAGGGGGGACTCAACCTAACAGTTTGATTTATTAAAACCGTGGGACCGATACAACGAACCTCTGTATTGACAACAATCCTATGATCGTTCATGGAAATAGCTTCAGCCCCTGCAGCCTTTAATTCATTCAATACTTTTATTACATCCTCGTCATGTAAAACATATAAATTGGGGTCGTCTCCGGGTTTTAGTGTTTCCTGGCTGTCATTTAATGTAACTTTGACCCCCGGACCCTCCAGTTCAGTAAAACCGGCAAAAGCCCTCACCCTATCCAGTCTGGTTTTAAGATCAGCCAGCTGCTGCCCCCCCATGGCCTCATCCAATTCCCCGCGAAGCTGTTCCACCCTTTCTTGCAGCCTTTCATTTTCTACCCGGGCCGCTTCAATCTCAGCAGCCAGAGCGCGAGGCCTGTCCAAATTACGAAGTCCCAGAGGATCATCAGCATTCCAAACCACTTTCAGCTGTGTTGCAATGAAGAAACCAACAATAATACAAGCCAGCAACAATATAAGATGCGCCGATTTATTTTTCATCATTTTCCCCCCGGAAAATTTCCTTATTACTTAAACACCTTAACCCTTATATTTTACCACCGGGGTGCCGATAAAAGATAGATCCACATATTCTATTTGCGCGTGTTTCCCTTCCAACTCTCGTAATACCTGGAGAAAGAGATTGCCTTTTGCTGCTACTTGCTCAGGAGTTCCCAAACGGCACTGGTTACCCTCAACGGTGTACAGGACAAAGGAACCGTTATCCTGGTAATGAACCTCGGAAAGACGTTGCACCAATTCCTGTGGTAATTCCACCACCACCTGCAGGGCAGCGGCAAGACCTTCTCCTTTTACTATTTCTCCCGGCCCGGAGGCTATAGCCTCAACACCCGTGATTACAGGCAACTCCCCTGTCAACGACTGGCTCTTCTTTATATATACTCGGTCCTTATCCAGTTGGATGAAACCGTTATTATCTGGCAGAAAAGCCACGGGATTTCTTTCCTTAACAGTGATAATTATACCGTCGGGAAAATCCCTTTCCAGTTGAACGTCCTTTAAAATGGGCATAAGACTGAGCCTGGAGTGGGCCTCCTTTAAATTAACCTTAAAAATATTTATCCCCGAATGAATTCCGGAAGCCGCAATTATTTTGCTAGCCTCCACTTGCCGGTTACCCGCTACACCTATTTTTTTGATTTCAAATAAAGGGGATTTAAAAATTACAAAAGCAGCCAGCGCAAATAAAAAAACCACCAGTAAAATCTGCCACAGCCCTGTTCGTTTGCGCCTTTTTGTATTATGTTGAACCATGGCCAGCCTCCGATAGGAAAAAATACCAATTGTTTTAATTAATTATATATTAAAAATACCTGGCTTGTCCAAAAAAAAGCAGGTGATGTTAAAATCCTCACCTGCCGGTAAACTCTCTATCCTAAATGTTATAATAACAAAACCTATCAAATGTTTTTCCGCCCGCTCAATGCCGCTCCCAGTGCCCCCACCAATTGTGGTTGTGGTGGTACGAGGACCTCCACCCCCAGTCTTTCACTTAATAGTTTAACAATACAGTGGTTATTTGCTACCCCTCCAGTGAAAACCAGAGGAGCTTTAAATCCTACCCTAACCAGCATACCTGCTGCTTTGTCAACCACCGAGGAGTGCAGGGCAATACCTATGTCCTCCCTTTTAATCCCCCTGTGCAGCAGCGAAACTGCTTCCGATTCAGCAAATACGGTACACATACTGCTGATCTTTACGCCACTCCTGCCAGATAGTGATTTTTCGGCAAACTCCGGCAAATGAGCATACCCTAGAGCACCTGACATTATCTCCAAGAACTTGCCGGTGCCTGCGGAACACTTGTCGTTCATTTGAAAGTCACTAACTGACCCGCCATCATTCAGCAAAATAACCTTGGTATCCTGTCCACCAATATCTAAAACAGTACGGGCACCGGGAAAAAGAAATACTGCTCCCAATGCATGAGCCTTTATTTCCGTTATTACATTATCGGCAAAATCCGAAACCGCGGCATGCCTTCCATAACCGGTGGCAACAATTTTTTCATAATTTCCCTTTAAAAGGCTTCTTGCAGTTTTGACAGGTTCAAAACCGGTATCCGTAATTTTCGAATGAATAACTTGATCACCGGATACCACTGCAAAACATATTGTCCTGGAACCTATATCGATACCGGCATACAATATAATCTACTCCTTAATCATTTCCACAAATGCTTCAATACGGGTCTTCAATTGTCCGGTATCTTCCTGGTCATAACCGGTTTCAATTTTTAATAAAGGAATATTTTCCTGCCGTAATACCTTCTCCACCCGGTTGGCTTCCACCGCATAGGAATTGCAGAATGAAAGGGCACAGTGTATAACACCGTCAACCCGGTATTCTTTAACCAATTGAAGCAAACGTTCCATTCGTCCCGTATTGGGGGTAAATACTGCACAATTTATCCCCAAGTAACGTTGGGCAATATTATCCATTATTGCATCCATATCCGTTCCCTGTTCATCAACTTCATTTTCAAAATAACGCAGTCCGGTGCATAACTCTTCTGCAACGATTACCGCTCCGCTGGTTTCGATTATATGCGGAATTTTCCAATTGGGAATCGCCATGGGAGTACCTGTAACCAATACCCGTGGCGCTCCTGCAGGAAAAACACCGGAACCGGTTTCTACCCTTTTGTCCAATTCATCACAAAGCTCGTTAACCTTGGCAGTAAACCTCACCACATCATCATACATGGCAATCTGTTCAATAAGCAAACAATCCTTGCCACTCACCGGTGCCGGGTCGCACTTACGAAGCTCGGACAATCTTCTTAATGCCCGCCGCTTCTCATTTGCCTCCCGCACGGACTGGGCAAGGGAGGAAGCAGAGATACCTATTCCCGTAAACTCTTCTATATGGCGGGCGAAGTCCCGCACTTCTTCCCTCCATAATTGCCAATCCCGCTCTTTCTTCATATGAGGCGTCTCCATAACATAAACCGGTACGTAGTCATTTAATATTTCGAAAGCTTTCTTTTTGCCGTCACATGTGGTTTCACCCACCACCATATCGCTGGATTCAAAATAAGGGCAAACCTTGGCCAGCTTAAAACCCATAAAGGACTTAATTAGCGGGCAAATATTACGAGGTAAAACCTTTTCCGCTTCGGCGGTCCCTATTTCTATACCGGAACAAAGCCCTATACAAATGCCCCCTGCGGCACGAATAATCTCCTCCGGAACAAATACGCAAAAGGTACCGATAACCTTACCGCCACCGGCTTTATGCTCTTGCAATTCCTGAACTCTTAACCCATGAATTTCGTTAACCACAAAATCGAAATATTCCATTGATGCAGGCCTGTTATTCTGAGTTAAATACGCATCATGATATGTTGGCGGTAAGGCTTCCAGCAATTGATCGTGACTCTCCATATTAAGCCCCATATCCCGCCACATTTTGCGGTAATCAGCCATAGATTTCTCCCTTCTAACAATAATTACTTATATTGTATATAGGGATTTTCTATTAGACAAATAAAAATTTTTTATACCTAGTGCACTGCAGAAATAAATCACTTATAAGTCAAAAGCAAAACACCCCCTTCCAACCAGGAGGTGTTTTGCTTTAATGGATCTTCCGGTAAAGCATGCCGGCTATTGAAAGGAGGTATGGCTCATATAACCCATGAGATTATTACTCAAGATAATGGTATAACACTCTTATTATAATGGCATTATGATTAGATTAATTTTTTGTTAAAAAACATAGTGAAAATGCTGAATCTATTATTAACTGCAGGTGGTCTTGAAAGACTTGCCCTCTTTTCTGCAGATGTGCTTGATAATATTACGCCCTGAAACCGCAGCAGTGGACAGACCGATCATGGCCCCGGCCCATTGACCCACCATAAAAAAGCTATTAAGACCGGGTAAGGTCTTGCTCAATCCCTTACGCATAATCTCTAAATCCCCTGTTTGAGCCGGCCAGGGCTGCAGCCCGTGAAAATTGTTTGTATAGCGTTGGGCGGTTATGGGAGTGGTGACATCCAGTACCTCAATTTGTTCTCTAATACCCGGGAACCGTTTTTCCAACACAGATAAAACCTCTTCTGCAATCCGGGATTTTTCCTCCCTGTATTTAGTCATATTCGCACGCAAGCTTTTCCAATAGTTATAATTGCCATCAGTCACAACCTTGATGACCGCCTTTCCCTCGGGTGCAAGGCCTGTTGTGGAATCAAAAATCTCCAGGTACAAAGAATCCCTATTTTCCCCCTCCAATATTAGCGGTTGTTCCAGCAATAATGTGAGGGCATGCGGCTCTTTCGAAAGGTCCCGGTTTACCCCGATGTAAACTTGCAATCCAAAGGCCTGGCTTTCCGGATAATGATTATAATAATCATCTATAAGCTTGCTGGTATAATCCCCGTTCAACATCTCATATATGGTAGAATAGCCATCCGCGGCCGACACAATGATATCCGCGTAATCTTCCTTACCGTTCGCCAAACGAATTCCGGTTGCAACATTGTCACGGGTAATTATTTTCTCCACCTTAGATTGATAATATATATTCCCCCCCAGGTGGGAAAAGCGGCGGGCAATTCTTTTACTGAATTCCAGTGAACCTCCCCGGGGCCAGCCTAAATCGCCCACTTCAAATCCCCCCATAAAAATAAGGTGGGGGAGCAAAGGCACATCAGCTCCTGGCACATTATATTGCAGGTGAGGGAAAGCACGACGGAGAAAGGGATTGGAAAAATTCTCGGCATAATCCTCCATATTTAACCTGCTCCACTTTATTACCTGTGGCATACGGGGGAGCATGCCCAGCCATCTCTTCTTCTCACCCAAGCTAACAGCGAAAAAATCAACTTTGGACATTATTCTGGCTGAGTTAATATATTTATTAATCGCTCCGGCATCTTCCGGAGCAATATCAAGCAGGTGTTTTTTCAATCGGCTCAGGTCTGTGTATAGGTTTAGCGCTTTCCCGTTTGGTTCCTCCACCCTGACGAACATCTCGTGATCGATAATATCCGTTCCGGCAAGAGCCCCCAATTCATCCCAGACTTTTCGGAGGCTTGTTTTCTCTCCGCTTCCGGCCAGGTTATGAATACAATAATCGAAGGTAAAGCCCTTTCGATTCCAGGAGGTACAAACTCCCCCAGGCTTAGTATCCATTTCATATATTGTTGTATCGTAACCGTTCATTTTTGCATAGCACCCTGTGGCCAGTCCCGCGATACCTGCGCCAATTACAATTATTTTCTTCCTTGACATAATGGTACAACCCCTTGAACTAGTATTGCCTCATTATACAGATAGCGGGATTGTCAAGCAAATTTCAAGTCTATATATGTCCTTTTTATTCCCCTACTTTGAAGATTGTCAATATTTATTCAGGCTCGATCTCTAATTCTTCTAACCACTCCCTGGCCTGCTGTTCCAAATACTCTTCCTCCATCCTAAACCAGCGGTCCTGTTCTTTAGGGTAATCGCAAAGCACATCTTTAAACCGTCCGAATGCCCCTCTCCCATTAAGTGCCCGAAGGAGCTTATTTCTTAATTTCACATCTGACATTGTTTCCGCAAACTCTTCCATCAGGTTATAAATTTCATAAGATGGTATTTTAGGAACAGCATAATAGCGACCTGTTTCTTCCGCAATCTCCCTGGCTGCCGGCAAGATTTCTTTCATCCAGTCCGGCAATCTTTTTACCTCCAGCTCGTCATCAAAATCGAAGTTTTCCAGTTCCACCGGAATGTTCACCAGCTCACCGGTTTCGGTATCAAGATAATCGGTTGAATCATAACTGTTAAAAGACATGGGAAAAGCCAACTCATCCACTTTTACAGGAAGTTTTTTCATCTTAACACCACCCATTTCAATATATAATTTAGAACAATTCCCCTCAAACTTATCCTGCTATGCTGGCGAGACGAGTAAAGTTTCAGGTAAACCCAGCTTGTCTTATCTTCCACCTCCGTATCTCTTTAGCCCTTTCAATCAGCCCCACTAAATCCAAGTGCAGCTTATTATGTAATTTAACACATTATTTTTAACCGGTAGCTCAAGTTATGCCTGCACCCCGGTGATATTAAATTCTTCCACATTTTTTCCCTAAATCCTTGCGGCAACTCCGTTCCCTTGTCCCTCACAAATCCTTCGGGTTTGCAAATCCCCCCTTTCTAATCCCTTTTACGTAAGGGTTACCGGTGAAACCACATGGGCACAGCTATCGCCGCCAATGTGCGGAACCCTTGTTTGTTATAGTTTGCGAAAGTTTGGGAGGGCTTGTCCCTCCTGGTTTCGCCAAATTGGTAATTTAACCCAAATTGCTCTATTGGGGTGTTTTGGGCAAGTTCGAAGCCGATTGTCACCAATATGTCACCAATTCTGCCATAGCGTTTCGCCAGAAGAACATCGACTACAAAGTAAAAAGCCCCCTTTGGGCTTATCACTTTGATTTTAGAAGGGAGTCCGTTGATTAATTAATATATTTTTTTAATGCTTCATAAAAATTTTCCCTGGTTCCAGCCATTATAATAACTACTACCTCTCCTTGTTCATTGACTGATACACGATATGCAAGTTCATAATTTACCCCGTTATGTTTAATGTCATAGCCATAGATTCCAGCAAGATCTCCTCTTTTAAGCTCACCAATGTCCGGGTCCTTGCGTATCTCTCTTATTGCTTCTTTATATTTTTTCTTAAGTTGTTTGTCCTTTATCTTTTTCAAAAATTTATTTGCCGGTGGAAGGATGGTAACCGGTAACATTATCAATCCTCCACATCGGCAAACATTTCTTCGAGCTCATCATCACCGGAGCCTTTTAACGTGGCGGCCGCCTGGTCAGCTTCTTCAATCATTTTCTCAACTGCCGGCCTTATACCACGTTTGACACGTCGAAACTCAGCAAGGAGTTCTTCTCCACCGTATCCCTGTTTAACGAGATCATTTAAAATATACTCACTAAAATAATCTTCTTTAACAATGGGACGAATCAGAATAGCCCCATTATCTTTGTCAAAAACACATTCTACCTCATTACCCAACTTAAGTTTTTCATAAAAACTTTTAGGAATAGTAATCTGTCTTTTTTCAGACACCTTAATTCTTCTTGATTCCATATATCTGTTCAACTCCCTATCGCTATTAAGGTATACTACCATTATTATATCCACCCCTCTCCAAAAAGATTCTTTTTTTCTATGAAAATTTATTTCTTGGTTTCTTTATTTCTTTGTTACAATATACCATATTTTATAGGTACTATCTATAAGTTTTTATTTCCACATAGGATAGACTAAGTAAGGCCGGGAAAGCGATTCCTAGCCTTTCTAAAAGTAAATATCGGGCTGACCCCTCAAATTTGGACAACTTGCCTTAATAACTAACGAAATCACAAAATCTAATCGTTTTTCATGGGGGAGCGGCGACCTTGACATCCACCCCGCATGTGGTATTAATTTATTGCCGACGGGGCGGCTCCGGGGGATATACCACAATTTACAAGTACCTCCCGTCTGTCTTTCCATGATACCAAATGCGGGGTCCCCGGCTGTCAAGGTTTCCCTAGCGGCGCCGTCCTTAAACACTGATAACAGCGAAAACCCAACCCCTTGATTTTCCTAACTTTCCGGACAAACATTTACGCCTTGTCCCCCACAAAACTAAAAAAGAGTCCACATTAACTGTGCACTCGAATTATTCTCGCCCCAACGGCGTTATATTTGTTTTCTAATCTTTCATAACCCCGGTCTATGTGCTCCACCATATCTATAACCGAGCCGTTTTCCGCCGCCATGGCTGCCAGCACCAGGGCTGCACCGGCTCTTAAATCAGTGGCTTCCACACAGGCGCCTGTTAAACTGGAAACACCCCTTACAATGGCCGTTTGGCCTTCCACCCTTATGTCGGCACCCATTCGCCGTAATTCCATTACATGCTTATACCGGTTCTCAAACACCGTTTCCGTGATTACACTGGTACCGTCAGCAAGGGTTAATAACGCCATTATCTGTGGTTGCATATCGGTGGGAAAACCCGGATACGGAAGGGTCTTGACATCTACGGCCCTTGGCTTCTCATGAACGAATACCCTTACCCAGTCATACCCTATTTCCAGTCCAATTCCGGCGTCCTTTAGCTTGGCGGTTAATGATTCCACGTGCTCGGGAATAACGTTTGTTACCGTTAAATCTCCGCAGGTGATGGCACCTGCTATTATATGGGTTCCGGCTTCAATTCTATCCGGTATAATTGAGTGTTCGTTTCCATACAGCCTCTTGACTCCCTCAATTTTTATATTGTCAGTGCCGGCTCCCTTTATCCTTGCCCCCATCCGGTTGAGAAAATTTTGCAAATCAACTATTTCCGGTTCTTTGGCGGCATTACGAATTATTGTTGTTCCCTTTGCCAGCACAGCGGCCATCATTATATTTTCGGTGGCACCTACGCTGGGCAGATCCAGGTGAATATCAGCGCCTTTAAGTTCCTTGGCCTCGGCGGTTATATAACCAAATTTTTCATTTATTTCTACTCCCAGGGCCTTTAGACCTTTTAGATGTAAGTTCATGGGGCGGGATCCTATATTACAACCACCGGGATAACTGATTTTTGCCTGTCGAAAGCGTCCTAGAAGAGACCCCAATACCAAATTGGAAGCCCTCATTTTACGCATAAGCTCTTCCGAAATTTCATACCCCTGAACAATCCGTGCATCTACCCGCATCACATTTTTGTCCCAGCTTACACCGGCGCCCAAGTGTGTTAAAACGTCTTTCATCACCTCCACATCCCTTAACCTGGGCACTTCCCTGATGCAGCACTCGTCATCCACCAACAGGCTTGCGGCGATAATGGGTAACGCAGCATTTTTTGAACCGCTTACCCGAATATTACCCTTTAGGGGGTTCCCTCCGACAACCATAAACCTGTGCAATTGCTGTCACCTCCACACCTCAGTGCTCACCCATTAATTGCACCTCCAGGGAAAGTTTCACTCCGGTTTCCTGCAATACCAGGTTTTGTACTTTTTTTATTAAAGTAAGCATATCCTTGGCGGTGGCGTTTCCCGTATTGATAAAAAAGTTGGCATGTTTGGTGGAAACCTGGGCATCCCCCACCGATAACCCTTTAGCTCCTACCATTTCTATCAACCGCCCGGCTGAATCACCGGGAGGGTTTTTAAACACACTACCGGCATTGGGGTAATTCAGGGGTTGAGTTCTCTTTCTTCTTGCCAGATAATCTTCCGTTACCTTTCTAATAGCCTCTTTATCCCCTTCAGTACCTTCAAAGGTAGCCTCCGCCACTGTTAAGGACCTTTCACGCAAACTGCTGTAACGATAACCAAAGTTTAGCTCCCCAGGGTGGAATTTGTTTATGTTACCCGACTCATCAATAGTAACCACCTCTCTTACTATATCAGCCATACATGAACCATTGGCTCCGGCATTCATTACCAGCGCCCCGCCTACGGTTCCGGGTATACCCGAAGCAAACTCAAAACCCGCCAGCCCGTTCTCCCGGCCAAATTTTACAAGGCGAGCAAGTTTTACACCTGCACCAGCAACGATGCGGTTACCCTGCAAAATCAGGTGGTCCATCCCTTTACCGATTTGAATAACAATACCCCTTATACCGTAATCGGAAATTAATAAGTTACTGCCATTGCCTATAACAGTTATATCAATATCCTTCTTGGCGGCATAAAGAACCAACGACTTTAAATCCTCGAGACCATAAGGTTGAACAAAGATTTCAGCCGGTCCTCCTATTTTCCAGCTGGTATGGTTTCGCATGGGTTCACCAGCTTTGACGCTTCCAGTAATCATAGAACGCAGGTCATTTAGAATTTCCTGCCTGTTCAATTTTCACTGCTCTCCTTTAATCTTTTAACAAGCTCCACTCCAACAGTCCATATGTTACCCGCACCCATGGTCAAAACCATATCACCGGGCTGAACATATTCGGCCAAATAATCTACAATTTGATCACAAGTGCTAAAATAACGCACATCTTTGCCGCTGTTTTCCTTTATGGAACGAATTATCAAGCCGGCATTTACACCATCTATAGGTTTCTCACCCGCACTATAGATCTCGTTGATAATAACTTCGTCAACACCTGAAAAGACACACCCGAACCGGCGGTATAACAGTGCCGTTCTACTGTACCGGTGGGGCTGGAAAACCCCTATCAGCCGCTTGGGATTGACTTGTTTTGCAGCCTGGACGGTGGCCGCTATTTCACTGGGGTGATGGGCATAGTCATCGATTACTTTGATACCCGCCACCTCGCCCAGCAACTGAAACCTGCGCCCGGCTCCTTTGAAAGACTGCAGGGCTTCGGTTATCTGAGAAAAGGAAAGCCCCACATGGCGTCCCACAGCCACCACAGACAGAGCATTCGCCAGGTTATGCCTTCCCGGAACGGCCAGCTTCAATTGGCCCAGGCGCTCTCCCCGAAAATAAACATAACCGGAGGTTCCCACACCGTTTAAACTGATTTCCTGGACGGTATAATCTGCTTGTGGCACATTTACCCCGTAAGTAATCATTGACTTACTATAATCTTCAATGGCACGACAAACATTGGGATCATCGACACAAACCACAGAAAGCCCGTTATCAGGGACTTTATTTAGAAAACGTTTAAAGGAAGCCTCTATCTCGGTCACACTTCCGTAATAATCCAGGTGATCATCTTCTATATTGGTTACAATTACAATCTGAGGATCTAATTTCAAAAAGGAACCGTCACTTTCATCCGCTTCGGCCACCATATATTCGCCACGACCCAATTTGGCATTCCCGCCAATAGTAGTCAATTCACCTCCGATTACTATAGTAGGATCGAGGCCGTTCTTTTCCAATACGGTAGCCAACATGGACGTAGTAGTTGTTTTACCGTGGGCCCCACAAACGGCAATTCCCTTTTGCCTGTTCATCAAGAGAGATAGTAAATCTCCCCGGTGAATAACCGGAATACCTCTCTCCTTTGCCTCCGTTAATTCGGGATTGTCTTCGGGAATAGCGGTGGAAACCACCACAAGATCAGGATCTTTTAAGTTTTCTCTACGGTGCCCTTTATAACAAGTAACCCCCAGGGACTCCAGTCTTTCGGTAACCGGGGTTCGGTTTAAATCCGAACCGGTAACCTTGCGGCCTAATTCCACCAGTATTCGGGCCAGGCCGCTCATACCGGCGCCCCCGATTCCTATAAAATGAATTTTATCCGGTATTGATTGCACGGTTAATCTTCAACTCCTTCCAAAAGACATCCGCCGCAAAAAGATATACTATATTATGCTACCATACCCCAAGGTGTTACTGTAACAGCAGAAGGGGCTTGTCCACAGCCATCTTTTTCCAGCACATTTCTGTAGAATATCGTTACTGTTTTATAAGGTTTTTTCAAGTAATCAATTCATCAATACTATCTATAATATCCTGTAACGCCCGGGGCCGTCCCACAGAGAGACTGGCTTCGGACATTAGTTTCAGCTTTTCCTTGTTTTGAAGCATACTGTTAATCTTATTTACCAGAAGCTTTTCATTCACTTCATCATCCAATATCATTTCAGCCGCTCCCTTCTCCACAAGGGCACGGGCGTTGTATTCTTGGTGATTTCCCGCGGCATAAGGATAAGGTATTAATATTGACGGTAAGCCGCGTACAGTTATTTCCGCCAGGGTAGCGGCACCTGCTCTACATATTACAAGATCTGCCGCTGCCAATGCTTCGGGCATATTGTGCATATAAGGAACGATTTGAACATTGTTTTCCGCCGGAGAAATATTTTTCCGGCGGCATTCCTTTAAAAAAGCATCATATTGTGCTTGCCCGGTAACATGGATAAACCTGACACTGTCACTCCCCTTGAAACGACCTATTACTCCCACCATTGCCATGTTTATGCTCCGGGCACCCTGGCTCCCACCGAAGGATAATACCAGCTTCTGATGCCCGGGAATACCTAACTTTTCCCGGGCATTATTTCTATCAGCCGTTAGTATTTCAGGTCGCACGGGGAGCCCCGTAACTTTAACCTTTGCTTTCCGCGGAAAGCGCTCAACTGAATCCTCAAAGGTGGTGGCAACCTGCCCGGCAAAAACCGATAAAATCTGGTTGGTTATTCCTGGAAGGGCATTTTGCTCGTGAATTAGTGTTGGAACCCTAAGGGAGCCGGCGGCTATTACCACCGGGCCACAAACATATCCTCCGGTTCCTACAACTGCCACGGGTTTAAATTTTTTTATTATGCGCCGGGCTTCTAATGTACCCTTTCCTGCACGCCACAGTACCAGAAGATTTTTGGGCGTTAAACTCCGGCGCAGCCCGGATAAGTGAATGGCGTGAAAGGATAAACCGGAACGGGGTACAATATCAGCTTCCAAACCTGTTTTTGTTCCGATATAAAGCATTTCCGAACCGGGGTACCTTTCTCCCAACCCCCGGGCGATAGCCAGTGCCGGGTAAATATGACCCCCGGTGCCACCGCCTGTTATTACAAAACGCATTACCCCACTCCTTACGCATAAACAGCATTTTCACCTGGGCGAGGTGTATTTGGAAATATTTAGTAGTATACCCATGCCCATAAGGGTAAAAACAAGAGATGTTCCACCAAAACTGACGAAAGGAAGAGTTATTCCTGTGATGGGAAGAGAGCTGGTAACCACCCCTATATTAACAATGGCCTGAAGAACAATTCCTGAAACAATACCGGCGGCGAGAATACTACCGAAGGTATCCGGGCAAGTAATTGCTACTTTGAACCCGCGCCATAATAGCAGTATAAAGAGCATAATCACAAGGGAGGCACCAATAAATCCCAACTCTTCACCTATGGCCGCAAATATGAAATCGGTATGTCTCTCCGGTAAAAACAAAAATTTGGAGTGCCTCCCCTGTCCCAGACCGGTACCCATTAATCCCCCGGAACCAAGCGACATTAGCGAATTTATTATATGCCACCCGGCACCGGTGGGGTCAGCCTCCGGGTCAAGGAAGGCAAGAAATCTTCGTCTTCGATATGGCTCCAGCCATATGGCGGTCAATACCAGCACAAGGCCCACGGAGCAGAGCCCCCCCAGCTGCGTTCCCCTGGCACCGGCCACAAAACACATAACTACTATGGTACCCATGAGAGTGGAAGCTGTCCCCAAGTCAGGTTGAGCCAGGATCAGGGCTGCAGCTATACCCCCTATGGTTATAAAGGGCAAAAGGCCCTTTTTGAACAAATGAATTTGATTTCTCTTGGCAGCCAAACCGTGAGCAGTGAAGATAATAATGCACAACTTAACAAATTCCGAAGGCTGAAAACTCAATGGTCCTAAATTAAGCCAGCGTCTTGCCCCAAGGTATGACGCACCAATTCCGGGGATTAAGACAAGAATCAAAAGTAAGAAAGCAATTAAAAGTAACAGGCCCACATGTTTTTTTAGTCTCGTGTACTCAAAATTCATCATTACAAACATGGCACTCAGGCCCAACAACGCCCAAAGAAATTGTTTCTTAAAAAAATAAAACGGGTCGTGGAAGGGGCCCTCGGGATCTCCTGCATAATAGGCACTGGAGCTGAATACCATTACCAGCCCCATACCTAAAAGCATCAATATGGATAAAAAAAGGACAAAATCAGGAGCCCTCTTCCCGGCACGCATAATACTACCCCCTCAAATCATGCACTACCCTTTTGAACAAGTCGCCACGCTCTTCATAGTTCTTGAACATATCCCAGCTGGCACAGGCAGGGGACAATAACACAATATCACCCTCCCCGGCCTCTTTATGGGCAAGCAGTACAGCCTCACGGAACCCATTAGCCATCAATACACGGCTGCATCCCGCGTTCTTAACTGCACGTGCCAGATCCTCGGCACACTCCCCCAGTATAATTACTGCCTTGGCTTTTTCTCTAATTTTACCGGCCAAAAGGGAAAAATCACTGCCTTTATTACGTCCCCCAGCAATTAGCACAATGGGTGCCTCATATGCTTCCAAAGCCTTAATGCTGGCTTCAGGATTAGTGCCCTTGGAATCGTTTATGTACTTAACACCATCAATTTCATCCACCAGTTCCAGGCGATGGGCAACTCCCGGAAATTCTCGCAAAGTTAGAGCAATAACCTCCGGTTTTACCCCCATTGCCAGGCCGCACGCTGTTGCAGCCAGTGCATTTTCAAGGTTATGGGCACCTGGAATGGCAATTTCCTCCACCGGCAGGATTTCTATAAATTCCCCACCGGTGAGCCTGGCAGCAATCTTATTCCCGTGGACAAAGACACCTCTTTCTAAATTATGCCGGCGGCTGAAAAATATGACCTGTCCTTTTCCCTTTAAAGACAAGTCTGCGGTAACCGGGTCGTCGTAATTAATGACAGCAAAGTCCTCCGGCTCCTGATTAGAAAAAATCCCTGCCTTTACCCTGGCATATTCTTGGACAGTACCATGTCTATCCAGGTGGTCAGGTGTGATGTTCAACAGTGCCCCCACCCTGGGACGGAATGTACATATAGTTTCCAATTGAAAACTGGATACTTCCGCCACCACCATATCTTCAACACCGAATTGTTGCACGGCTTCTATCAAGGGAGTGCCTATATTACCGGCAACAAGGGTCCTATAACCGGCATTCTTAAAAATCTCACCCACCAGAGTGGTGGTAGTTGTCTTTCCGTTTGTACCGGTAATGGCCACCACAGGTGCTTTACAGAACCTCCAGGCCAATTCCAATTCCCCCATTACCGGAATACCCTTTTCTTTAGCTATAACCACTGGAGGTACAGTGAGCGGTACTCCCGGACTGACAATTACAATATCAAAAAGTTCCCGGGTAATTTCAGGGTAAGACCCCAGGGAAAATTTTACTCCCTCTTTTAACAAGTGATCCAGTGACCCGTTAAATGCTTCCACCGGCTTATTATCGGTGAGAACAGGGCAAGCACCCTTGCACGCCAGGAAGCTGGCCACTGCAATACCGCTTTTTCCGGCTCCTACCACTAATACTGATTTACCTTTAAGATCCATTTAAACTTCATTCCTTCCAACACTTCCTGCTGTTTTATTGAATCAACCCCTGCAAACCCAGAATTCCGGCCAGGGCCAGCACCACAGATGCTACACCGAAAGTGAAAACTACTTTATTTTCACTCCAACCACCTAGTTCAAAATGATGGTGCAGAGGGCTCATTCTAAAAACCCGGCGCCCGAAAATTTGAAAGCTAATTACCTGAATTATTACCGAAAGCGCTTCTATTACATAAATACCACCAATGATCAGCAAAAAAAGCTCGGTTCCGGTTATTATAGCGGCCGCGCCTAACCCCCCTCCCAGCGCAAGGGACCCTGTATCCCCCATGAACACCTTGGCCGGGTAACGGTTATAAACCAGAAATGCCAAGCAGCCCCCCACCACTGCTGCCATAACCAAAGCCACTCCCGGTTGGGACGATAACAACGAAACAAACACAAAGGCAGCAGCCGCGGTTGTGGTGACCCCTGCTGCGAGCCCGTCCAGCCCGTCGGTTAAATTGACAGCATTGGCCGTCCCCACTATAACTAAAATACCAAATACCAGGTATAACCAAAAACCCAAATGCACTTGGGTACCGTCCGCGAATATAAGGCCTGCAAAGGGAATAGTTAAAGCGGTATCCCGGCCGAAATAGGTCACGGCAACCGAAACAACCAGCCCGGATAATAAAATTTGGCCCGCCAGTTTTTCCCTGGCCCTCAACCCCAGTGAACGCTTCAACACCACTTTAAGGAAGTCATCCAATAAGCCAATTAGTCCAAAACCCATTATGGCAACCAGTACTATAATAGCTTCCATTTGCCTGGTAACCAATAATGTGGCCACCGTTATGCCGGCCAAAAACATTACCCCACCCATTGTGGGGGTTCCGGCTTTGGCCATGTGGCGAGAAGGACCGTCACTACGTATATTTTGCCCAAATTTCAGCCTTCGCAAAAGGGGAATGGTTAACGGGCCCAGTAAAAGGGTAACAACCAGGGAAATGATGAATGATTTGCCAATTAAACCCGCTAGATGCTGCTCCACTGCTACCGCTCCTCAAGTTTTCTATATTAGAAATTGTAACACAGTAAGTTGGACAAAGTTTCACAAATCATAGCCAATTCAGTTTATCCCCGGCTCAAGGTTCTTTATCAATCCTTCAACTATTTCCTCCATGCGCATACCACGGGAACCTTTAACTAATACCACATCCCCCGGAACCAAAATATCAACCAGTTTTTTTATAGCTTCCTGGTTGTCCGCATACCGGCTTATGCTTCCTGGCTGCATGCCGGCTTCCTTCGCACCCCGGGCTATGAGCTTTGCCAGATCACCAACAGTGATAAGGTAATCCACATTGCGGGATACCACTGCGCTGCCAACTTCAATATGTCCCTTTTCGGAATAGGGTCCCAGTTCAAGCATATTCCCCAGCACCGCAACCGCCCTCCGGTTCCCTGCCGTCTCCCGCAACGCCTGAAGAGCAGCCTTTGTTGAACTGGGATTGGCATTATAGGCATCATTTATTATGGTAACTCCCCCGGCATTTTTAATTTCCATGCGCATAGCTGAAAAAGTAACCCCGGCCAAACCCTGAGCAATATCATTCCATGCAAGACCCAACTGCCTCCCGGCAATCACGGCGGCAAGAGCATTTTGTACATTATGTATACCGGTTACGGGAATATACATTTCAACTTGCTCCGTACCGTAAACCACCGTAAATCTGTTTCCTTTACCTTCTCTCCTGATATTCTTCACATAAACGTCCGCCCCCCGGCCACCGAAAAAGATTACTTTTCCGGCACAGCGGGCAGCTTCCCCTTCCAGGTACGGGCTTTCCTTGTGCAAAGCGGCAAAACCCTTTTCCCCTATATGATCGAGGAGCTCCGCCTTTGCCGCGGCGATATTCTTGACTGATCCCAATCTTTCCAGGTGGGCTTCACCCACATTGGTGATAACAGCCCCTGTGGGCAATGAAATGCCGGCCAAACGGTCAATCTCCCCCGGGCCCCGCATAGCCAATTCCACCACCACGGCCTGGTGACTACGATCCATATTTAATAATGTAAGGGGTAAGCCGATATCATTATTAAAATTCCCCTCTGTTTTTAACACCTTGTATTTTCTGCTTAACACAGAGGCCACCATATCCTTGGTTGTGGTCTTTCCGCTGCTACCCGTAACAGCTATCACAGGCACCGCAAACTTACTGCGATTATACCGGGCAAGGTCCTGCAATGCCTTTAATGTATCCTCAACTTTAATAACCGGGACCCTTCCCTCCTGGTTGAATTTCTCCACAAGGAGAGCGCAAGCCCCGGACTTTATTGCCTGTTTCAAATACCGGTGCGCGTCATGTCGTTCACCTCTCAGAGCAATAAAAAGATCACCGGGATTAATTTTACGGGAATCTGTGGAAATTTTACTAACCTCTCTGTGTCCTTCTCCTTGAATTATTTTTCCATTTACCGCCTTGGATATTTCAGACAGGGTCATGGTCTCCACCAGTTTCCACCGCCCAACTCCTCTAATATTATACCTGCTTCCTCCCGGTCATCAAAGTGAAAACGTTCCCCGTTGATTTCCTGGTAAGTCTCATGCCCCTTGCCTGCGATAACCACTACATCTCCAGCCTGGGCGGATTTAATAGCGTAACCGATGGCGGAACCCCTGTCTTGAATCACAGTGTAATCAACACTACCGGCCGAATCTACCCCTTCTAAAATATCTTCAATTATTTTCCCGGGGTCTTCGGTTCGAGGGTTATCCGAAGTTATTACCGCCAAGTCACTCAATTCCACCCCTAATTTTCCCATTAAAGGCCGCTTAGTGCGATCCCTGTCACCGCCGCAACCGAAAACCGTAATCAGCCGGCCAGAGGTAAACTGCCTTGCCGTGGATAAGATATTTTCCAGACCGTCAGGGGTGTGAGCGTAATCTACAATTACCGCAAAAGGCTGACCCTTATTTACCAATTCAAAACGGCCCGGAACTCCCTCCAGTGCTTCCAGTGCTTCTTTTATTCCTTCCGGCTCCAGCCCCTCTTCAAGGCCCACTGAAAAGGCCGCCAGTGCATTATACACATTGAACAATCCCGTTAGTTGCAGATCAACCTGTATATCACCACCGGGCCAAATAGCTCTAAATGATACCCCCGCGGGGGAAATATTTATTTCCCTGGCCATAACATCGGCCTGTCTTTCCATACCGTAAGTAACAACTTTTCCGCCGCTTTCCTTTGATATTCTTTCACAATAGTCGCTGTCAGCGTTTATAATGGAAGTCCCCGCCCCGGCAAACAACCTTGTCTTTGCAGCCAGGTAATCTTCCATGTCCCGGTGGAAATCCAAGTGATCCTGGGTAATATTTGTAAAAACTCCAATATCGAAATGACAGCCCTCCACACGGTGAAGAGACAGTGCATGAGAGCTAACCTCCATTACAGCTGCCTCCACTTGTTCTTTCACCATTTGGGCCATAAACTTTTGCAGATCTACGGATTCAGGTGTTGTGTGTTTAACAGGTAAAACCTTTTCCCCAATCATATTATTTATGGTTCCAATTAGCCCTGTTTTTTTTCCGGCATTTTTATATACTTCTCTAATCATGTATGTGGTGGTGGTTTTGCCGTTGGTACCGGTAACCCCGATTACCCTCATTTTATCACAGGGAAAACCGTAAAACCGTGCCGCCATTCTGGCCAGTCCCTTTCTTGTGTCCGCAATACGCACCCATGGTATACCCTCCGGAATCCTAACCTCCCTTTGGGTAACTATAGCCGCCGCTCCTTTTGACACGGCATCTTCAATATATTGGTGCCCGTCAGTTTTAAATCCTTTTATGGCAACAAAAATATAGCCCGGCTTCACCTGCCTGGAATCATACGCTATCCCCTTCACCGGTACCGGACCCTCTGTTGTTCCGGCTTCTATTTGGTGTCCCGACAGTAAATCGCTTAATAACAAGGGGGTACCCTCCTAACTTTAAGATGACTCCATTATTGCACAATTTATCCATTTTTATCCATATTAAAACTTTTTATTAATACTTTTACGGGCCGGCACTTTATCACCACCGGCCCGCAATCTTTTAGCGAGAATAAGGGTCTTCCATATTCCAGTTACTATCGTTCCCGGTCCCGCCTGACACATCATTATTGCCCGGCGGTCTGAATTCCACCTCTACTCTGGTACCCTCCGCCACTTTGCTCCCCGGCGGAACACTTTGCTCCGCTGCAAAACCGGTACCGCTGGGAACAAGGTATAGATTAATTTCTTCAAGCAAATTTGCCGTTTCCTTTATGGTAAGCCCGGTTAAATCAGGTACGGTAATCATATCTCCATTATCCTCCTCAGAAACCGGCTGCAGGTTTAATATAATTGTAGTACCGCTCTTCACCGTTGCTCCAGCCTTCGGGGTTTGCCCGTAAACAATATATCCCTCACCTGATGTTTGAACTTGAAGGCCGGAAGACTTTAATGATTTTTTAGCTTCCTCCACGGGAAAATTAATAACGTTGGGGACCTCTACATCTATTTGGGGCTGCTCCATTTCCCACGGCTGCTTGGGCTTTTCCAGCCCGGGTGTTTCCGGTATTCTTAAATATCTCAATGTATCCTTGGCTATTGCCTGGAATACCGGTGCGGCAACCAGTCCCCCGAAATAAATGCCCCCCTGGGGTTCGGCGATCATAACCAGTATTGCCACCTGCGGGTCATCGGCCGGGGCAAATCCGGCAAAGGAGGCCACATATTTGCCCTGAACGTATCCACCGTTACCCACAACTTGTGCGGTTCCGGTCTTGCCTCCCACCCGGTAACCCTCTACAAAGGCGTTTCTACCGGTACCCTCGGATACAACCTTTTCCAATAACACCCTCAACTCATTGGACGTGTCCTCAGAGATAATGTTCCTGACAACTTCGGGTTTAAACTCCTTAACTGTTTTCCCTTCAGAATCCGTGATCTCCTTAACTAAATAAGGTTTCATCAACTTGCCCCCGTTGACTGCCGAGGACACTGCAGTAATAAGCTGAATGGGTGTAACGGCGATGGATTGCCCAATGGACATGGTTGCAATGTTTAAATTTGTAGCTTGCTTTTCCGGGATAATAATTCCCTGGGCTTCTCCCGGTAAATTCACTCCGGTGGGTTTGCCAAACCCGTATGCCTTAATATATTTGTAAAATCTTTCTTTGCCTAGATTCAGCCCCACTTCTATAAACCCGGGGTTACAAGAGTTTTGCACCACTTCCTCGAAGTTTTGACTGCCGTGGCCCCCCGCTTTCCAACAGCGTATATTACGGTCGGCCACTTTAATATAACCCGGATCAAAAAAACTGTCTTCAGGCCGCACCGCACCAACTTCCAATGCTGAGGAGGCGGTAATAATTTTAAAGGTAGAACCCGGCTCATAATTGTACCAGATTGCAGGGTTTCTGTCCCAAACCTCCTTGGGCGCTTCCGTCCAGTTATTGGGGTTAAAGGTGGGCCTGTTGGCCATGGCCATTATTTCACCCGTCCTGGGATCCATTACCACCGCCACCGCTAGTTTCGGGTTATACCGGGCAACCACATTATCCAATTCCCGTTCAGCAAAATATTGAATGGTTTCATCCAGGGTGAGTATCAAATTGTGCCCGGGAACCGGTTCCTGGTACTCATGTAGTGCCCCCGGTGCTTCCCGCCCCATGGCATCGTGTTCTACGACTATTCGCCCGGGCTTTCCTTTGAGCTCATTATCATAACTTTTTTCCAGGCCTAGCAGCCCCTGGTTATCAATTCCGGCAAAACCCAAAACATGAGAGGCAAGGCTCTCGTGGAGATAAAATCTTTTATTCTCCTCCACCGTTTTTATGCCCTTAATTTTCAAATCTTCAACCTTTTTTGAGACTTCAAAATCAATTTTGCGCTTAATCCATTCAAATGATGTCTCTTTAGTCAACTTACTGTAAAGATTATCTTCATCCATATCCAGTATGGCACTTAAATCCCTGGCAGCCTGGCGGGGATCCTCTATATGCTTGGGTATGGCGTAAACAGAATCCACACTCACACTGGTTACCAGCTCGCTGCCATTACGATCCAGAATAGTACCCCGCCGCGCATCCACAGGGACATCTCTCATTCTCACTTCTTCAGCCTTTTCCTTCAGTTCCTCTCCCCGGACAAATTGAATCCAGGCCAGGCGACCCATCAATAAAACAAAAATTAGGCTGGCCAAAAAAAACACTAAGGTCAGCCGTTTGCGAATCATTATATTTGTGCCGCGCATTTTTTCATCCCCCGGTTCCACGTTTAGCGTGAAGGTACTCCCTGTTCAACCCGTTTCACTAAATTGCTGAAGGCTTGAATGACCCAATTCTGCTCCCCCTGGGGAACATTTTCTTTAGCATCATTAATATGGTTTTCAGCTTGGGCTGCAACCCTTCCCTCAGCAGTGGCCCCAGCTTTAACGGGATCGGCCGGTTGATCATTTTTCATGGCAATCTTGACCACGTCGGTTTCTCCGGGCCTGACCATCCCCAGTTTGTTTACCGCCACTTGTTCAATCCTTTCAAGGGAGGTAAGCTGGTTTATATCACTGTATAAATTATCAGTTTCCTTTTGCAGCACCGCCAACTGTTTCTGTAAGCTATGAATGCGGTAATTGGTTATGAAAACTTGTGCATAATAGAAACTGATAATTACTCCTGTAATGAATGTCAGAACAATTAATCCAGTATACAGCAGGCGACTACGCCGTGAAAGATGTCGTTTTTCCACCGGAGAAGGTTTTTTCCTTTTCTCCTCCTTGGGAATACCATAATATTTTTCTACTTGCTCCCTGGCTACTATCAAAGCTTATTCACCTGCCTACCTTTTTAGAAGTTTCCCCTCTGAAAAAGTATGGGGTCTGACCCTTGTGCCGCGTCAGGCGGGTTGGACGTCCACCTTTGGAAAAAACTTTTTAATCCTGGTTATGGTCTTGTAATCTTTCAGCTACGCGCAGTTTGGCACTGCGGGAGCGCGGGTTTTGTTCCAATTCTCCCTCCGAAGGTGTTATGGGTTTACGCGTGATTAATTTAATCTGAGGCACTCTTCCACAAATACACTGAGGGAAGTCGGGAGGGCACACACATGGATCTGATAACTCTTTAAAGGTTTCTTTGACTAACCTATCCTCCAAGGAATGGAAGCTTATTATGCAGATGCGTCCCCCGGAACTCAATTCTTCTATTGCACCCCTGATTGCGTCCTTTAGGATTTCTAATTCTTTGTTCACGGCAATTCGGAGGGCCTGAAAAGTACGCTTGGCCGGGTGCGATCCTTGGCGACGGGCTGCGGCTGGAACTGCTGCTTTAATAATTTCCACTAATTCCCCGGTTGTCTCAATTGGTTTTTTCGCCCGTTCGCGGACAACAAATTCCGCTATACGAGAAGCCCACTTTTCTTCCCCATATTTACGAATGATTCCGGCAAGTTCCTTTTTAGACGCTTTTTGGACTATATTAGCCGCGGTTTCCCCTTGATCCGGATCCATTCTCATATCTAGAGGGGCATCTTCCATATAAGAAAAACCCCTTTGGGGATTATCCAATTGGTAAGAACTCACACCTAAATCAAATAAAATTCCATCGACTTTACCTGTACCCAACCGGTTTAACACCAATTGAAGCTCAACAAAATTTGCCCTTTCCAATTGCACCCTGTCCCCGTAATTTTTTAAGCGGCGTTGTACCGCATCCAGGGCGTCCGGGTCCCGGTCAACCGCCAGAAGCTTACCGTCGGGAGAGGTTCGCCGCAATATTTCCTCGCTATGACCGCCTCCGCCGGCGGTACAATCAACGTAAAATCCTCCGGAAAAAAGTTTTAAGCCTTCCATAACCTCTTCCAACATGACCGGGCTATGTGAAAATTGTATAGTTTTATCGGAAACTTCACTTTTCTTACCGGGAAATAAGGGGGTTTCCAACTAAATGCCTCCCGCTCGAAAATTGTGGTTAAACTTTTTTTACAGCATTTAAGCAATTATTAATATTTTGCCCCGAAAATAATGTCTAACTCAGAAAGGTTAAATTCCCAGATCAATGTCTTCCATTTTTTCTGCTATCTCTTCCACCGATGAAGCAGACTCTTCATTATAGATTTCCCACTTGTCTTTAGCCCATATTTCAACCCTGGAGGAAACACCGATAACCACCACTTCCTTTTTCAAGCCGGCATACTCTCTCAAAGTTGCAGGGATTAGAATTCTCCCCTGCTTATCAATATCGCATTCACTGGCGCCGGAAAAGAAAAACCGAACGAAGGCCCGGGCATCAGATTTGGTCATGGGTAAAGAACGCATTTTACCCTCCAAAATAGCCCATTCTTCTAGCGGGTAGGCAAAAAGACACGTATCCAAACCCTTGGTGAGGATAAACTTTTCGCCCAGGCCTTCGCGGAAGCGGGACGGAATTATAAGCCTTCCTTTGGCGTCTATGGTATGTTGGTGCTCCCCAAGAAACATCACAGCACCCCACTTGCTTTCCCCATCCTACCACATCTCTCCACTTTACACCACTTTGTATTCTAGGATAATTTCTAAAATCCTCCTCTTTTGTACTCCCTTACAAAAAAAATTACCGGGACTTGGATAATCCCGGTTCAAGAAAGGCTTCAATTTAGAAATAGATTTCACAACTTGTGAAACCTACGACAGCCCCTTTGGACTGTTCAAGGAGTAAATTTTTCAATACGTGCCATAAATATTGCCTAATTTCAACATAGAATGTTCAATAGTAGAAGAAGATACTAACGGTTCACAAAAGGAGGTATTATAGATGCACCACAAGACCGTGAAGGATTATATGATTTCCATTTCTAATTATCCCACCATTAATATTGACAAAACCATCGAACAGGCTGTTTATATGATGAATGAAATGACAAACAAGAAGGGATATCGCTGGATTATTGCAGTGGATGACAATAACAATCTGGTGGGATTCTTAACTTTGCGGAGTGTTTTCGAAGCAATAAATGACTTAATTCCCCAGTCCGGAAATTGGATGGGCATTTCCACTAAAATACAGCTGGTCAAGAACACTCCATTGAAGAAGTGTGTACGACCGTTAATAAATGTTACAGTTTCGGAGAATGACCACCCCGTCAAAGCGGCGGAAAAGATTTTAAACCGGAGGATTACTATTGTCCCGGTGGTAAACGACCGATCGGAAATTGTGGGGATTGTAAGGCCGGTGGATTTACTGCCTTTCATTAAGGAGCTTTTTGATAAACACTGAGGGCTTAACCCCTCTCCCCAAACACGAAGCAGGGTGTACCGGTATCCGGTACACCCTGCGCTTTTTATTAGAGCCTGGCTAAATGCTTTGCGTTCACCAGTGACGAAACACTGTCCAATCCTTCTCCCACCTGTTCGGGAGCATGGGCGTCAGATCCCAGGGTAAATTTTATTCCCTGCTCTATACAATGCCGCAATAGATCAGGATGAGGGTATACTTCCCCCACGGGAGCCCTTAAACCGGCGGTGTTAATTTCCACGTATACCCCGGCTCTTTTAAATACCCTCGCTGTCTCCCGGTATAATTCCTGCAAGTTTCCCTTTGGTCGATACCCAAACTTTTTTACCAGATCAGGGTGAGCTATAATATCAAATAACCCGGAAAGTGCCGCCTGTTGAACAAGATGAAAGTAACGGTGGTAAAGCTCATCAATATTCCAATCCTCGTACTTTTTTATGTGGGCAGGGTTATCAAACCCCCACCCATCTACATAATGGATGGAACCCAGAACGTAATCAAAATTATAACAGGAAAGAACCTTGCTCAATTCTTCCTCCCTACCCGGTATATAATCCGCCTCAATACCCAGTTTAACAACCATATCCGGGTACTTTTCCCGAAAATAAGCCACATCTTCTATATAATTGGGCAATTCCGCGGCACTCATGGCCAGTTCCGGATCCCTAAGATTCTCCGGTAACCAGTACATGGGTATGTGATCGGCAAAACCTATTTCCCGCAAACCTCTATCCCGGGCCGCCTGTATATATTCCTCCATGGTACCCCGGGCATGCCCGCACCGCGCTGTATGCAAGTGATAATCATACCACATGAGTTTTCGCCAATTTAACGGATATTTCCCTGGTTAACTCGTAGATTCGTTCCGCCAGTCTTTTTTCCAATAACCCTGCACCACATGCCGGTGTAATGAGACTTTGTTCCCTTAACAGCTTGCCGTCTATACCCCTCTGTTCCAATTCAGACCATATCTCAAAAAGGCGCTCCAGCAGAGTGTCCTCCGTTTCGGTAAAAGAAGCCTCTGTGGTGGGAGCCATCCCCCATGCCATTACCCCACCCCGTTCAAGGTAATGTTTTAATTCCTTAGCAGTAGGAATCAAAGACCTGCCGAAATTATATACATCTAAATTTACAATTTGCATTTCAGATTCAAACAACAAAGACCAGTCAATGGCATCGCAGGAGTGCACTCCAGGTATCCCCTTCTCCGCATGTACAGCTCCCGCTATGGCGTTCATATCCTCCAGAATCATTTCCCTCGTAACGGTAATATGAGTGCTTTTACCATATACGCTTATGCCGGGCTCGTCCACAAAAAATATAACCGGCAAGCCGAAGAGGCTTAACTTTTTGGTCTGCCATTTGGCCTGCATGGCAAGCGTTTTAACCAGGATATCCCGGAGCTGGTCCTCATAATAAGCAAGGCGGCCCTGGGCATCCTTCAATTGGAACCCTATTGTAAGGGGGCCTGCCTCCTGTCCCTTTAAATACTTTGCATCACCTGTACCCTTTTCATTTAGCTCATCAATGAAGGAGTAAAATCCCACCGCTGAATCATAAGGAATTGCAAAATAATCCAGGGCGTCTTCGTCCCCGTCTTCAGCCGCCAAATAGAGACTGTAAAATTCTGTCATTCTATTGGGCCAATCATCATCCAGTGTATTAAAGTATGTTTTGTCACCCTCTTTAACCAATAGACCCGTCTCCACCAACGGGTTCAAGCACTGGTATACAAAACCTTCAGCTTCTCCTCGTCTGGGCAATTGCGGCCAGTGAGGTGCTTCGGGCAAGTTTCCTAATATAAGTGAAATTGCTTCTCCCGGCTCAAGGAAAGGCATGCTTCCTATCCCGGTGGCCATACCTCCCGGTTTAAAAGTCATACTTATCCCCCTTAAAATATAATGAAGCGCCGTCCATCCATCCGGTACGTCCGGCGCCCAACACGATACATTATATCTCGTAATGATTATCATGTCAAAAATTCGCATGGCTTATAATTTCACGAATTTTCGGCAGCATTTGGCGGGTCATTTTCTCACCCTGTTCAATACAATAGTTCAGCATATCAAAATCCCATACCGAGATATTTCTGATCTCAGGCCGGATAACACAATCGGCATAATCATCCAGTTTCATTAAAATGCTCTCCGAAGCCATTATATCCATACTTTGAAACAACACCTGAATAATAGAGTCGACCCGGTGTATGGAAATACCGTCATATCCGACATCAACGGCCAACACCACATCAAGCCCCATTTTTTTAAGAACTTCAACCGGAACGTTGTCCCGAACCCCCCCGTCAGTAAGAAGTCGCCCGTGAACTACCTTTGGTTCAAAAAGCCCGGGGAGTGCCGTACTGGCTCTAACTGCCGCTGAAACGGGGATATCACTTATAATTACTACGTCTTCAGGGGGAATGATGGTTGTGGGTTTTGCTGACCGGTACATTTCATGCACTTCCGGCATAAATAACACCATTGCACCGTTGGATAAATCCACCGAGGTGACCGCCAAACATACTTTTCTTAAATCCCTGAAATACAGCTGCTTACCCAACATCCTTTCCACGGTACGCTCAAATCTGGTACCGGTCATTAATCCCAGGGGTACCCGAAAGGGAAAGGGAATATGCAACATATCCGCTATCTTTTTACCTACAAGCAAGAACAAGCTCAGCAAAGCCTCGAAGCCATCATACACGTGGTTGGGCTTCAATGACAGCGTTTTTTCCTTTATCTTCTCCGGAGAAAACCCGGCGGCAAACATTGCAGCCGCGAGACTCCCGGAACTGGTCCCGGCCACCGCATGAATGGGTATATCTTCTTCCACTAATACCTTTAACACACCCACGTGGGCCGCACCCCGGAGAAAGCCTCCCCCCAAGGCCAATCCTACACTAGGTCCTTCAGCTTTCAATTCTAACACCCGCCCCAAAACATATATTTAATTATATGGGCAGGCTTTTAAAAGGGTGACAGGTATTTTTACCACACAAACTAGGAAATCCATGTCATTTGACATGGATTTCCTACTCATTCATTTTTTATGCCCGACACGCATTCCGCGCAACGGCCAAAAATTTTCAGCTCATGATCACTGATTTCAAACTTATATTTTTTGCTTACCCTGTCCTCCAGTTCCTCCAGTAAATCCTCTGCAACTTCAATAATATCACCACATTCGGTACAAATAAGGTGATGGTGGCGGTGTCGTTCCGCCGCAGATCCAAATTCATATCGCTTACGCCCGTCTCCGAAATCTGTGCCGTGGATTATGTCAAATTCCCAAAAGAGATCCAGAGTGCGGTAGACTGTTGCCAACCCCACATCCGGAACCCTTTCTTTAACCAGGTTGTAAACTTCCTCCGCGCTTAAATGCTGGTCTTTGTGTTCCAAAAGCACACGAAGGATATGTTCCCTTTTGGGGGTCAATTTATATTCCTTTGCCCGCAATTTCTCCTCCACATCACCTATAACTTTATTCATTTTAAACACCACCGGGCATATTCTCTTTACTGATAGTATAAATAATCAAAGGAACATTGTCAATGTGAATTGCTTTACAAGCAACAAGAGGAGGGGATTATTTAATATTTGTTATTTATTCTGAGCATTGCCGGGCTATGGATGCTATTGTACGGTATGAAATTATTAAAAGAAGGATTGGAAAAGTCAGCCGGAGATAATCTCCGTATCGCCCTGGAAATGATGGCTGGAACTCCCTTTAAAGCCGCCGTCACGGGACTGGCGGCTACTATGCTGGTTCAAAGCAGCACGGCTGTCTCGGTATTATCAGTAGGATTTGTAAACGCCGGAGCAATGAATCTGAGACAGGCCATTGGTATATTGTTGGGCGCCAATGTAGGTACCTGTATAACGGTGCAAATATTATCCTTTGACCTTACCCGCATTGCCATTTTAATAGGCATTGCCGGCTTGATTATCCGGGCCTGTTGTAAACACTCCTCCCTTCAAAATTTTGGGAGGGCACTTACAGGTTTCGGCATTATTTTTTCAGGACTAAAACTACTTTCCTTTTCCATGGCACCTTTGCAAAAAGCCAGCTGGTTTCTGGACTTTTTATATTCCCTCAGTAACAACCCGGTTATGGCCGTAATTGCAGGTACCATAGGTTCTGCCCTTCTGCATAGCAGCGCCGCCGCTACGGGAATAGTAATGTTGCTTTCGGGAAAAGAAATGCTGCCCCTCTCTGCGGCCGTTGCCATAGTCCTGGGCAATAACATAGGTACATGCATTACAGCTGTACTGGCCAGTTTAAACGGTTCCACAGCCGGCAAACGCGTGGCTCTGGCTCATGTTATTCTCAATGTAGCCGGCGCTGTACTGTTTTTACCCCTGCTGCCCGTCTTTACCTCTTTGGTGGCTTTTACTGCCGACAGCCTGTCCCGGCAAGTGGCCAATGCACATACCCTTTTTAACATAATAAGCAGCATCCTGGCCTTTCCCTTTGTATATCCCTTTGCCAGGTTTATGGAGTTTGTTGTTCCTAACAGGAATTCAAGTGGGGATGGCTGAGTTAAGTGCACATGGGGACGGCATGGACGTGTACCTTGAATTATTGTAAGTTTACCCTGGAAACTCGCTGGTTGCCGGGGGTTCTACTTCCAATTTCCCGCCTCCACATCTCATAAAGCCGGGGCACCTTGGCGATTTTTTACCACCGGCGCCGCCGCTGCGAGAACATGTATCTTTTTCTTTTCCGCCGTGCTCTAATCCAAATACGTAAGGTTAACAGAGTAACACCCCCCACTGAAGGCCAGAACCACCAGTTATGAGTAATTTTGCGGGGGACATCTTCAAGAGCCAGCAAATCCACCTGGCCTGTTTGTTTATCCCCGTTATAAATCAATACCTTTCCCACCACATCCCCTTCCTTTACCGGGGCATTCAGGCCGGAAACGGGCTTTACTTCTTTGGTGATGTCATTGGGGGCACCAACGGGGAAATTATAAATCAATGAATCTTTGGCTTCCACTAGAAGGCCCTTTGTACCATGCGGTACATCAATGCGCATGATTATTTCCCCTTTTTCCACCAGTTTACGGGGTTCGAACTCATCAAAACCGTAGTCTAGAAGTGCCGATACATCCGAATAAAGGGTATTTTGAGTGGGACTCTTAAGTACCACGGCAATAAGTTCCCTTTCATCCCGCTTAGCCGCACCCACTATACATAATTCTGCCGCGGAAGTGTAACCCGTTTTAATACCGGTGGCTCCACTATAAGTTGTGAGCAGCCTGTTGTGGTTATAGGTCCAGATTTGTGGTTCCTTTTCTTCGGGTACACCCCTTTTCATTTCTTTATTGAGTGTAGCCACAATTTCCCGGAACTTATCATTTTGCATTGCATAACGGGCAATAACAGCCAAATCCCGGGCCGTTGTTTTATGGTGAGCTTCCGTTAAGCCGTGGGGATTGACAAAATGTGAATCTTTGGCCCCCAGTTCCGAGGCTTTTTTGTTCATTAACGAGGCAAATTCCTCCACGGAACCGCTTATATGTTCTGCAATGGCCACCGCGGCATCATTTGCTGAGTTTAATAGAAGGGCGTACATCAGGCTCCGCATTGGTAGTTTTTCATCCTTTTGCAGCCCAATGGCAGTACCCTCCACCCCCACCGCATTTTCCGTAACGGTAACCATTTCATCCAAGTCCGACTGTTCCAAGGCTATTACGGCAGTTAATATTTTGGTTGTGCTTGCCGGATATAGCTTTTTACCGGCATTTTTTTGATAGAGAATCTGACCGTTCCCGGCATCCATCACCACTCCGGCCTCACCGGCTAATTCCGGTGGCGCGGCAAATGCGGTATTCACAAAAAAAAGGGTTAATGAAAACAGTACCAAAACCATTGTTCTAATATAAACCATGTCTACCACCCGATATTTTTTTAAGTAACTTTTCAAGCCAAAGCTAATTGTATCCTATTGTAAATTAAAATTCACGTATAAATAACTCTTATGTATCGTATTTATTCCCCAGCCGTGTTAACCCCAATATCATTGCCAATCCCAACAATACCGTACCCGCCGCCAAGGGTAAAGCCCACGGGCCTTCCAAAAAGAGCAGCAACCGGTTCAAAACTCCCCCTACGGTAAACGCCACAATGAATACCGCGGGCCAAATGAGTACCCCATCCTTCCATCCCAGTTCCTTGAAAATAACCATGGTGGAAGCAATACACGGGACAAAGAGCGTTAAAGTAACCAGGGCTACAAATTGCTGCAGAGGGAGCATGGGAAGGCTCATCATCCCTGCAGTCCCAAAATCTCTGCGTATAAAGCCCATTAGAAAGGCATAGGCGGATTCCTTGGGTAATCCCAGCCAACCGGTGGTTAATGGCTCCATAGCCACCTGAAGTGAGGCTAATAGGCCTGTTATTTGGAAGGAGCTTAAAAGCAGTGCCCCCCCTGCAAATAAGGGAATTGCCTCTTTTATAAAATCAATGGTTCTATCCCGTGTTTTGACTCCAACATTTACCGGGCGCGGCAACCTTAGGGGGGGTAAATCAACCATCAACGGCGATGTCATTCCAGGCAGGAACCTTCCCAGCAAAGTGCCCACGCCGGCCAAAACACTAAAGATAATAACAATATATAACATCAGATATCCCGGCCCCATACTCGCTAATATTGCCGTAATAAAAGCCAGCTGAGCCGAACAGGGGACTACAAGGGCCAATAGAAAAATTGCTATTCGCCTTTCCCGGCGAGAACCAAGGATGCGTGTTGTGATTGATGCCATGGTAACGCACCCAAAACCCAGTATGATTGGAATAATGGCCTGGCCGTTCAACCCCAGATACCCGGTGGCCCGGTCTAATAAGATGGCAATTCTGGGCAAATAACCGCTATCTTCCAGTAGTGACAATACCAAAAAAAATCCCAACACCAATGGCAGCAACAATCCGAATACATAAGTTACCGCCATGGTAAGCAAACCGAATTTACCCGTTAATAAAATACCCAGGGGTGTATCAAGATCTAGAAACTGCGCCAGCAACTGCCTGACAGCCGGCTGGTAATATCCCTCCATTAATACCCCTTCAGTAAAACCCACCAGGTGCTGGGCAAAGATCACTCCCACTATTTCATATGTAATCCATAGAACAACCGCTAATATAGGTAAACCCGAAAGGGGATTAAGCATCCAACGCCCCAATTTTGTCTTAAAAGAATCCACAGAAGGCTTTTCCTGCACAACGGAAGCAATTATTTTATCAACATAATCACGGCGCAAGCTGTAAAACTGGTCACGCTTGTTCCCCGCTTGGATACCCAAACGTCCGGCAAGCTCATGATCACCTTCAAGGATTAAAAGACTTTCTGCCCGGGAAAGTCCATAATTCTTTGCCAGTTCTGATACATCTTTGCTTATACGCTCATCCGCATGGCCCGGCCCCGGTCCCTTTTCGCTTAATGCCAGTTTTTCCAGTCTTTCCAGTCCCTTTTTTTCAATGGCAACCGTACTGACCACCGGCACACCAAGCATTTTTTCCAGCTGGTTGACGTTTATTTCCAGGTGGAAATTTTCTACCTCATCTTGAAAATTGAGGGCAACTATTATAGGGATACCGGCATCAATGAGCTGGCGAGTTAGAAAAAGATCACTGTGCAGATTAACTCCGTTTACAACATTAATTACAAACCGGGCTGAAATTACAATATCACGTACCGCACGTTCCTCATCGTTCATAGCGGACAGACCGTATATTCCCGGAGTATCTAAAAGAATATAACCGTTCCAGAACCCTTTAGCAACTTCAACGGTGGTACCTGAGAAATTTGACACTTCCTGGTATTGACCTGTGAGTGCTGAAAAAAAGACTGATTTACCTACATTGGGGTTACCCACCAAAGCAACAGTTTCCAGCCCCTTGTGATTCTCTGGTTCCATAACAATTCGGCCCCCGTAAAAACAAAAAGCAGCCCGGCTGTTGATTATTTCCGGGCCCGGTTTGTCTTTTATATTTTATCCCTTACTGGATATTCCCTTTACACACCTTGGCAGCTTTTGGTTCTGCTGCTATACAGGAAGCACACTTCCTGATGGGTAAGGCTACAGGCTCGACACCTATTTTTCGGGCGAGCTGGCGCCCAATGGCAACCTCTTGCTTACACTTACAGATTACCACCGGACCGGCAGGGATTATCTCCCTACAGGTAACCACTTCTCCTTCACCGATTCCCAACCGGATGGCCTGGGTCTTTATATCAGGGTTATCTATACAGGTTATTCTTACTACTTGTCCCTTTTGAGCCTTGTCCAGCGTGGTCATGACAGTCCCCCCAGGATTAGATAGTGATAATCGTTATCGCTTGTTTGAAAAAGATAACCGTTCTCACTACCAATTATAGATTAAGGCTTACCCGCAGTCAACAATAAATTTGCCGGTTTGAAATATTACTTGTGTATTGTATTTTTTTACGGCGGATATAATAAAGATGTTTACAAGTTTTTAGGAGGCGCTAAGAAATATGACTAACATTAATACAGAGGGAATGCAGGTTGCCCAGTTAAACCAGGAGCAGTTGCAAAAGCTAATGGCAGCTGAAAAAGAAATTAACAATGGGGAAAACAGTGAAGTATACCTTTTAGCTGTGCAGAGACCGTAACACTAAAGCGGGGCAGGATATTAATCCTGCCCCGCTTTAGCTTTTCTAGCGGCCACCATCGCTTGTCCCAGAGAGATTCCACCATCACCCGTTGGTATTTTGGTATGGTGGTAAACCTCAAAACCCTTTTCCTCCAGAAGCTGACAAAAGGCAGAAAGTAAATAACGGTTGTGCCAGCATCCTCCACTGAGTACCACCCGGTTATTCCCCCTCCTGGCGCGCACAATTTGAACTGCTTCGGCGAGCATGGTTATAAGGGTATCGTGAAAGCGTCCCGCAATTTTTGACGGCGGTACTCCGCGGGCCATATCATTAAGGACGGCCTTCAACATCAATTTTACTTCCATAACGCCTTCTCTAATTTTAAAGGGATAGGGATTGAGACTTCCCCGGATATAACCGGGAACCATTTCCCCCAAAAGTATGCCCCCCCGGCCCTCGTACGTATTAACAGTACACAGCCCCAGAAGGGCTGACACGGCATCAAATAGCCTGCCACAGCTCGATGTGAGTGGAGTATTGATCTTTACCCTTAGCATGCGGCTGATGGTTTGAATCTCACTTGCTTTATCCGGAAACAATTGCCGGGCTATTTTGAAACCTTCTTCGTCAAACAGAGTTATGAGATAGGAAACGGCGGTGATCCACGGGTTATTCACTGCCCTTTCCCCTCCCGCAAGGGGTAAATATTGCAAATGATACTCACGGGTAAAATTAAAGTATCCCCCTGAAAGCACTTCACAACCCCAGATTCTGCCATCCAGCCCATAGCCTGTACCGTCCAATATAACCCCGGTAACTTTCCCTTCCAACCCGTTTTCTGCCATACATGCCGCCATGTGCCCGTGGTGATGCTGAACTCCTATTTTAGTGGAAATATCCAAACCCTTAATTAAACCTGTACCACAATATTGAGGATGCAAATCAAAGGCTGCTACCCGGGGCTCAATACGCATAAGACGGCAAATATTTTGCAAGGCATCGTGCCAAGCTTTTTGCCCCTGAAGGGTGCTCAGAGATCCAATATGCTGGCTTAAAAAAGCTTTCCCGGACTTTAACACACAAAAGGTATTTTTCATATCACCGCCCACGCCTAAAATAGCGTTATCCCCTTTGCCATCACAACAATCCGGTTCCCGGGAAACCATAAGGGGTTCCGGTACGAACCCCCTAGAACGGCGAAAAAAATGATACTTCCCGTTCCTAATAGCAACCACCGAATCATCACATCTATTGATAATCTCCCGGTCATGGAAAAGAAAGTAGTCCGCCATTTTTTTTCAGCTGAGTTAAAGCATGGGTGTTATCCGTTACCAGGGGTAGCCCGCTTGTATTTCCGCTGGTCATTACCAGCACTTCGGAACCTTCCGCCATTAGTAAAAGATGCAGGGGCGTGTAGGGAAGCATTACTCCCACGGAATTAAGCCCGGGACTCAATTCCGGCGGCAAACCCGGGCAGCGCTTTTTCTCTAAAATAACTATGGGAGCGGCGGGAGAGCGCAATAATTCTTCCTCTTCCGGTGAAATACGGCAGTATTTCCGCACTGTTTTTAGATCACGACACATTATTGCCAGGGGTTTGTCCGGACGTCTTTTGCGCCGGCGCAGGCGACTTATAGCTTCCCGGTCCGTCCCGTCACAGGCCAGGTGAAAACCTCCCAGACCCTTCACCGCCAGTATATTTCCTTGGGCCAATAACCACCGGGCCTGTTTGTCCCATTCACCTTTTACTCTGTTACTTTCTCCGTCCGCAAGGAAAACATTGGGGCCGCACCGGGGACAAGCAACAGGCTGGGCATGAAACCGCCGGTTACCGGGGTCGCTGTATTCCCGGGCACAGCTTTCACACATGGGAAAGGAACTTATGGAAGTACAGGCACGGTCGTAAGGCAGTTCCCTTAAGGCACCGCAAGCGTAGATACCTTCCCTGGATGTACTTACAGGGTTAAAGTTGGGGTATTGGCAAAATCCATATTTATTTACCTTAACGCCCAGCTTTTTGACCAAACCGGCAGTTTCTTTAGCCGGTGTTAGTCCCACCGATAAAACAACCAAGTCAAATTCTTCCGTAGTTATCTCACCACTCATTTCCGCGTACCTGATTAGTATATTACGTTTCTCATTCTCCTCCAGTTTGAAAATTCGCGACCGCACCAAGCGTACACCAAACTGGTACCTGACCTTTTCCAGATATCTCTCAAAATCCTTACCGAAGGTCCGCATATCCAGGTAAAAAATTGTGGCCTCCAAATCCCCTTTAAGGTGTTCCTTGGCCACGATTGCTTCTTTTAAGGCATAGGTGCAGCAAACGCAGGAACAATAAGCATTAGCGCTATTACTGCCGACACATTGGATCCACGCAATTTTACACGGGACTCCACCGTCATAAGGACGCTTGAGATGCCCGCCGGTGGGGCCCGAAGCGCTCAACACCCGTTCAAATTCCAAACTGGTCATCACGTTGGGGAAAATACCGTAACCGTAATTTTCCATACCCCCGAGGTCAAAGGCCTCAAAACCCGGAGACAGTATTATGGAACCTACCCTTATTTCCCTCGTGGTTACAACCTGCTCAAAGTCTATGGCATTCCTATCACAGTGCTTTGCGCACAACATGCAGACATCTTTGCCCTTTTCTTTACCTCTGGTTAAATACAGACAGCTTTCCCTGTCAATTGCGTAAGCCGATGGTACGGCCCGGGCATATTTAGTATAAATGGCTTTACGGTAACTCAATTTTCCGTTAAATTTATCCGGCACCTTTACCGGGCATTTATCTGCACATACGCCACAGCCCACGCAATTATCCACTTTCACGTAACGGGGCTCAACCTTTACCTTAACCTTAAAGTTACCGGCCGTACCTTCCAGCGCTTCCACAGAAGCGTTGGTAACCAGCTCAATATTTCCATGCCGGGCACTTTCCACCAGTTTGGGTGACAAAATACACATCGAGCAGTCATTGGTTGGAAAGGTCTTATCCAACTGCGCCATAACTCCACCAATAGCCGGTGAGCTTTCCACCAGGTAAACATATAGGCCGGACTCTGCAATGTCCAACGCGGCTTGTATCCCGGCCACACCTCCGCCTACTGCCATAACCGCACCTACATTTGGGAGTGCCACGGTTACACCTCCATAATCAAATAAAAGAAGCTTTTAGCGCAAAGAAACGCCTTCCTTACTCAAAACTATTAATTAAATTGTATGCCGGAGTTTAATTTTTAAAATTGTTTAAATATTTTGACATTTTACCTGATAAAGGGCTGAGGTTCAAAATTTTATTTATTAAGTTTTTGCGTGAATTACCTGTATAATGTTGGACATTCTCTACTATCCTTTTACATTCGTTTTAATTTTATCATTGTTAGGATGTAACACTCATTTACCCTCATGTTATAATCAAATAACCAGAAGGCGAGGGATTAGATGACTTCCAAGTCATTAAAGAAGGATCTTTTAAAAATATTGAGCCCCAATCAGGTGCGGACCGGGGAAATTGACCGCCGCCTTTACTCCTATGATAGTTCATTTATGGCCCGGAGAAATTCCTTCGTGCCCGACGCCGTTATTTTTCCCCGGTCAACCGGTGAGGTGGCAGCGGTTTTAAGATACGCTTCAGCCAGGGGAATACCCGTTACCCCCCGGGGGGCCGGTACCGGTGAAACTTGCGGCTGCTTACCCCGCTCAGGGGGAATAGTTATGGATCTTTCCCCATGGGACAATCTGGATGAAGTAGACTCAGCCAACCAGCAAGCTTTAGCGCGTCCCGGGCTGGTTCACGCCCGCTTTAACCGGCATTTATCCCAATACGGCCTGTTTTTTCCACCCGATCCGGGAAGCAGCCAGATGTGCACCGTGGGCGGCATGATTGCAAATAACTCAAGCGGGTTGAGAGCGGTCAAATACGGTACCACGGAAAATTACGTACTCGGGCTGGAAGTGGTATTGGCAAGCGGAGAAATAATTACCACCGGAGGAGAAAAATCCCGAGCCATTAAAAATGTATCGGGTCTAAATCTAACCAAACTTTTTGTGGGTTCAGAGGGAACCCTGGGTGTAATTACCCGCGCGCGGCTTAGGGTTTGGCCCAAACCCGCTGCCAAGGGACTTGTAATGTCCTTATTTAACAAACTGGAAGACGCGCCTCCGGTGGTACAAGAAGTTTATAAGAGCGGAATAATGCCCTCGGGAGTTGAAATTCTTGACGCCACGGCTATTAGAACCGTAAACATGTATAAGCCCGGCATAAATTTACCGGAGGTGGAAGCCATCTTACTGTTTGAAGTGGACGGCTCCCCCCCTGCGGTGGATTGGGAAGGAGAAAAGATAGCTCAAACAACCCGGGCTGCCGGTGGCAAAGCCGAGTGGTCCACCGATCCAGAGCGAATGGCCCGGCTGTGGCAGGCCAGAAGCCTGGTGGCGGCGGCCACAGCCCGGATTCGGCCTGACGGTACAAGGATTTTCGCCGGTGAAGATATTAGCATTCCCATGGACAAAGTGGCCGAAGCATTGAGGGAGATTCACCGGCTGGCCGGTGAATACGAGATTCCCGTAGTTACATTTGGACACATTGGTGACGGGAATATCCATACCGCACCGGTGATTAATATGGATTCACCGGAAGAAGTGGAAAGAGCCGACGCCCTGGTAGATGCAATACACCGTACAGCAATTGAGCTTCAAGGCTCAACCACGGGGGAACACGGCGTAGGGTTGGTTCGATCAATGTATGCAGAGAGGGAACACAAATCGGCCCTGGAGACCATGAAAAGCATTAAGAGGGCCTTAGACCCTCAAAATATACTAAACCCGGGGAAAATATGGACATAACCTTGCAAGGATAACTGGGCGGGGAGAGACAGCATATGAACACAAACCAGATGAAAAACTACCTTAATAAATGCGTTCGCTGCGGCCAATGCCGTTCGGTTTGCCCGGTATTTGAAGTCATTAAGGAAGAAGGTGCGGCCCCCCGGGGCAAGGTATTTATTTCTTCCTTACTTTTTGCCGGTGAATTATCCCATCCCGGTGAAGCAAATAATTACCTTTCATTATGCTTACAATGCCGCCGCTGTTCCAACCAGTGTCCCTCCGGTGTTCCGGTACACCGGATAATCAGCGAGGCCAGAAGCAGACTGCCCGGTTCTTTGCCCTGCAATATTCTTTATAATTATCTACTGCCTTCTTCATTCTTAAAGGAAAGGGCTGTTGGGTTATTTCAAATGGCTCAAAAATGCGTCCTAGAAAATTTGGCAGGAAAAACCGGAATTCTACCCCGCTGGCTGAAGGATTTACCTATACATCAAAAGGCAGAACTGCCGCCTTTATCTTCCGGCCATACTCCCTCCAGAGACACTGTGACCTATTACCCCGGCTGTGCCGCTACGTATATATTTCCGGGTATAGCCAGGGCGGTTTTAACGGTACTCACTCAACACGGGTGGGATGTGATTATTCCATCTGATTTATCCTGCTGCGGTTTTGCCCATGAAACCGCTGGAAACGCAAAAAGCAAGGCTTTGGGAGCCAATAATTATAGCATTTTAGCCAAATCTTCTCCGGCCACTATAATAACCTCTTGCCCTTCCTGTAACTTGGCCCTGAAAGAAAAATTCAAAAATGGCTCAGCCGCCAAACAGATAGTAGATATTTCGCAATTCCTAATGCAAAATAACATAACCTGGGATATTAACGTAAGATTGAATCTAAAATTGGCATATCACCAACCCTGTCACGAAACAAACCCCGCATCAAAGCACCTGCTCCAAAGGTTGCCCGGCATAAACGTTATTGATTGGAAATTGGAAACAACATGCTGTGGCGGGGGCGGCATTTTTATGTTCCAACACCCTTCTGTCAGTAGCGAAATTTTAAAACCAAAGGCAAAAGCACTTAAAAAAATAGGAACACGCACACTGGCCACTACCTGCCCGGTCTGTTCCTTGCAACTAAGACGGGGTTTGCAAGATTCTAATATAGAGATTTTACACCCGCTGGAAATAATAGCTTGCAATTTAGCTGGCCATCCAAACGAACAGGCCCAGTATCACAACTGAAAAAAGAGAAAATAACATTAATAATAAAAATACTGGATCTATGTGCAATCTGCCCAACCGGATTTTTTTTGGCCCACGGCCATTGTGTTGATTATTTTCCATATACCCACCTCCCCGGTACCACCGTTCTTTCCACTAACACGGTGGTTATTTTCCCCCGGATTTTATCCCCCTTAATGACCAAATTTGTGTTATTATAACACTAGTCAATTTATTATGTCTTACACCATAAGAAGGATTTCCTTACCCTAAATAGAATACACTAAGTAACCGCTTTGTAAAAATTCTATAAAATCTTTAATTATGTTAAAATATACTTCCAATGCCTTTAAGGAGGTTCCTTGCATGAATTTGCCGTCAAGGCTCACCGAAATTGGCCGGGCAACAGCGACTCACGAAGCAATTGTATATCAAAACCGTAGAATCAATTACGGTCAATTAAAAACTGAAATAAATCAATTGGCTAATGGTCTCCAAAGTCTGGGGGCCAAGCCGGGTGACCGGGTACTAGTTGCTTTGGGAAACAGTCCTGAATTTGTTGTTTCTTATTACGCGGTACTTCGTATAAAAGGCGTTGTTATCCCCATCAATCCCGCCTTTACCAGTAATGAAATAAGTAACATTGTGCAGGATTGCTTGCCTTCCGTGGTAATCACCACCGCCAGCATGGCTCCGGTTTTTAAACAATTGAAAACCGGCGTTAACATTCCCCTGATTATTGTGGTTACCCAAAAGGAGATTTCGGAAGAAGGCATAGTCTCTTATGAAGAAATTAAATCAAAGGGCAAAGATACCTTTCTGTCCAGCTCTTATAGAAGAAGAGACCCGGCAGTTATAGTGTATACTTCCGATCATACCGGGCTCCCCAAGGGTGCCGTTCTTACCCATCATAATATCTACAGCAATACCATGACTTTTGCCCAAATGTATGAAATGACCCCCAATGACCGGGCACTGCTTGTATCACCGGTGTATCACATTGCGGCTCAAACATGTGTAATGAACAACGCCATAGTCTCCGGGGCAACACTTATCATTCATGACGGTTGGGCCGGTCCCGAAGCAGTCTTGCAGACAATTGACAAGGAAAAAATAACATTTTTCTTTGGCGCCCCCACAATGTACAACTTTTTGGTGGGCTACCCCGATTCCCATAAATACGACGTAAGTTCTCTAAGGGTTGCTTTCTCGGGTGGCGCTACACTTTCCCCGGAGATATTTGAAGGTTTTGCTGAAAAGTTCGGCATTGAAATTGTAGAAGGATACGGCCTGTCGGAAACATCTCCGGTGGTAACATCCAACCCCATGAAGGGCCCCAAAAAGGTGGGTTCCATAGGTAAGCCTATTCCCGGAGTGGAAGTTAATATATTTGACTATGAGGGACGAGAGGTACCCCGGGGACAAGTCGGTGAAATAGTGGTACGGGGCCCCAATGTAATGGCCGGGTATTTTAATAAGGAAGAAGAGACAAGATGGGCCATGCGTAACGGCTGGTTCCATACCGGAGATCTGGCTTACATGGATGAAGATGGTTATTTATTCATCGTGGACAGGAAAAAGGATTTAATTATCCGAGGCGGAGTGAATATTAACCCCCGGGAAGTGGAGGAAGTAATCTCTTCCCACCCGTCCGTGTATGATGCTGCTGTTGTAGGCGTGCCGGATGCCGTAATGGGTGAAGAGATTATGGCCTTTGTAATGCTGCGCAAGGGTGAACAACTGGAAGCCGGCGATTTGCAGAAATTCTGTAGAAACAATCTGGCCAAATATAAAATTCCTCGCTATATTAGTTTCGTTGAGAATTTACCCAAGACAACATCGGGAAAACTTATGCGTAAGGAAATTCAACGCTGGACCAGTCACCGGCCGTAGTTTATACATTAAAAGAAGGCTCTGGCAAGAGCCTCCTCGGGCTGTTGATAAACTTACTTGTCAACAGCTTTTTTTCTGCCTAAAAACAAAGATAAAATGTTTCAAAATTGAGGTGAATAACATAAATGGGAATAGACTATATGTTGTTCCCAATAAACTTGAATACATCCACTGCCCGCACGACCCCTACGGGCTTTTCCCCTTCATATACAGGGAGAATATTTATGTTTGTTATAAACAGCATCTGTTGAATTGCGGTGGTAACTTCTCTGCCAGACTGGATGCGTACATTAACTAAAGGTCTTAAAACATCTTTTACGCTGGCCAAAATACTTTCCTTTAATGAATGTTCATTCAAAAACATTTTCCATGATACGGGATAAAATTTATCAATGTCGTAAGGCATAGTATTCTTTTTGATTTCATTAAGAATGTCTCGTATAGTCAATATACCAACTAAAATGTTATTTTCAGAAAAAACAAGCAGAGAACGATAATTATAGCCTTTATCAAAATAACCTATAAGTTTCTTTATGGCACTTTGTAAAGTATCTGCCTCAAATATCCGTGGATATTCAGCAATGGGAATCATTAATTCATTTACCTTAAGATCTTGTTTCATATTTTCACACTCCTTTAAATTTTAAGGTAAAAAAAACTGCAATTTTAGTAATTACTAAAATTGCAGCCTATCGTTTTTCGATTTAGCCGTTATTCTTTTGTCTTTCATGATAACGTTACCCAAAGTCCGCAATAAAGTCAAGCTAGCCCAAACTCTTTTCAATAAATAGCACGGTGAGGAAGCAACCATGTTCCACCAGTCATGGCTCCTTGGTGGAGAGATAGTAGTCTTTTATGTCAACAGCCCAGAGGAGGCTCTGGTAAGAGCCTCCTTATGTGGTTTCTTATCTCAATTGAGCAGGCTTTTCACCCACTGTAAACGTCACATTGAGCACTCTACCATTGCGGTAAATCAGCAATGCTCCCTTTTGACCAATTTCCATATTGCTTATGGCTTCAGCTAATTGCGAGGTATTTTTCATTTTCTTACCGTCTAATTCCAGAACGACATCCTGCTGACGCAATCCGGCCGCTTCCGCAGGACTTCCGGGAATTACGCCCACAATAACAACACCGTCGGTGCCCTGTAAACCAAAGTATTGTGCAATCTCTTCGGTTAAGTCACTCATTTGAATTCCTAGCCAGGGGTGCGAAACCTTTCCTTTATTTGTGAGCTCGTCCAGCACACCCGTCACGGTATTTGAGGGTATAGCGAAACCTATTCCCTGAGCCTTGGCCACAGCGGTATTAATACCGATTACTTCACCGTTCAGGTTTAACAATGGCCCACCGCTGTTGCCGGGATTAATGGCCGCATCTGTTTGCAGCAAGTTTTTATAATGTCTGTTTTCCACAGTAATGGGACGTCCTTTGGCGCTGATTACCCCCACAGTAACAGTATGATCAAATCCAAACGGGTTTCCGATGGCGATAGCCCATTGACCAACCTTAACTTTACTGGAGTCACCCATCTTTAAATGGGGTAGATTTTGAGCACCCTCTATTTTAATCACAGCCAGGTCCAAATCATAGTCCGCCCCCACTACTTTAGCGTTATATTCCTTTTCTTTGCCGCCAATGGTGACCTTTATTTCGGTAGCTCCGGATATAACGTGTTCATTAGTAATTACAAGCCCGTCCTCGGAGATAATAAATCCTGAACCTACACCTGTCTGTTTTTGTTCCCTGGGACCCATTTGTTGTCCGAAAAAGTAACGGAAAAAGGGATCACCATATAAAGGATCAGGAGACCGGCTTATTTTAACGGTACTTATTTTAACCACAGCCTTGCCTGCGGAATCAACAATGTTAGCTATTGTATCAGACCCCACCCCAGGCCTTATCTGCTCCGCCCCGGCATTACCACCCTGGACACCGGGAACCTGCTGGCCGGTTAAATCCCCCACCAGCAAACAGCCTCCCATGAACATAATGCCGGCCAAAAAAGCCACCAAGCCAATATAAACGAAAGACCTTTGCTTTTGTTCCATTCTCCCCGCCCCTTTCCTTTAATCTCTTTAATATCATATCAAATGAAAATATATTATTCCAGACATAAGATGGCAACACAAAAGGTTCATTTCTTCAGGATACTATTATACTTTTGGAAACAGTAAAACCACCGGAGGAAAAAAATATCGGAAAAAAATATCCCCCGGTGGCTGTATGATGACCGGTTTAAAACTAAATCACGATTGAGATTGAGTCTTCAAAATGCCGTATTTCTGGCACCTGTAAATAAATGTGGATCTGGTAATCCCCAATAATTCAGCAGCTTTGCTCTGATTACCGTTACTTTTATCGAGAGCTTTCAATAGCAACTGCTTTTCGACTTCTTCCAGGGAAATACCTTCATCCGGCAATTCAATACCAATTCCCTTGTCGGTCCTGGGCTTTATACCACGAATTTCTTCGGGTAAATGTTCAGGCCGTATTTCCTCCCCGTGACTGATGATGGCAGCCCTCTCAATTACATTTTGCAGCTCACGAATATTACCCGGCCAATCATAGCGTTGAAACAAATTCAAGACCCCTTCGGTTACTTCCTTGTTCCCATAGGTGGGCTTTAGCTTGTTTATGATATGATCAACCAGCAAAGGAATGTCCTCCCGCCGTTCCCGGAGAGGGGGAATATTTATGGGCATCACATTAAGCCGGTAATATAAATCTTCTCGAAATTCGCCGTTCTCAATAGCTTTTTCCAACTGGCGGTTTGTGGCTGCAATCACGCGCACATCAGCGGAAAGCGTCTTTGTTCCCCCAACCCTCTCAAATGTCTTTTCCTGTAAAACCCGCAACAACTTTGCCTGCATGCTTAAGGGAAGTTCACCTATTTCATCGAGGAAAATAGTCCCTTTGTCTGCCAGCTCAAAGCGCCCCGTCTTTCTTGAATACGCTCCGGTAAAGGCTCCCTTTTCATGTCCGAAAAGCTCGCTTTCCAAAAGCTGCTCCGGAAGCGCAGCACAGTTTACGGGTACAAAGGGACCGTTTTTGCGAGTGCTGTTACGGTGAATGGCAACCGCCACCACCTCCTTACCGGTTCCGCTTTCCCCCGTGATGAGTACATTAACATTTGTCTGGGAAACTCGCTCAATCAAGTGAATGACTTCCTGAAAGGCCTGGCTCTTTCCAACCATATTGCTATAATCTTTAGTTAATTGTGAGCGCAAAAAGGAAACCTCGGTTTCCAATTGGGCTACCACCAGGTTTTGCCTTATAACAAGCTTTAATTCATCCAGGTCAAAGGGCTTTGTAATATAATCAACTGCCCCCATCTTCATGGCTTCAATGGCGGTTTCGATTGTACCGTGAGCGGTAAGGATGATAACAGGCAGCCTAGGGTTAATTTCCAACGCGTGTTTCAAAACCTCCAGCCCGTCCATTTCAGGCATCCTTAAATCAAGCACCACCAGAGAAGGGTCCTCTTCCTGGATAATCTTTAAACCATCGGGTCCCCGGTTGGCTACTCGTGTCTGGTATCCTTCTTGCTGCATGGCCCGCTCCAGGGCCCAACACATATGCTCTTCGTCATCGATAATTAGAATTGTCGATGTCATGAAAGATCACCCCCGGTTTCTTCGGGTAAAGGAAATTTAACGGTAAATACTGATCCGGACTCGCTTGTGTCTGCACTTATTTTACCTTTGTTTAATGTTACAATCCTGTGACTGATGGAAAGACCCAAACCGGTACCTGTCTCTTTGGTGGTGTAAAACGGATCGAAAATATTCTTTAGTTCCTCTTCCGGGATTCCATCCCCGGTATCGGTAAAAAGTATATACACATATTGATCATCCGCAAAAGTCTCTATGGTCAATGTCCCGCCGTTAGGCATAGCCTGAACCGCATTTAATATCAAGTTGACAAAGACCTGCTTAACCTGTTCACCGTCGACTCGAATCACCGGGAGTTCCTTGCCTAAAGATAAATTTAATTGTATGTTGTTCTGACGAAGCATAGCTCGTGTAAAAACCAGAACCTTTTCCAACAAGGAATTAACCGATACATTTTCAATTACCGGCTTGCTCGGCCTGCCAAAATCCAACAATTCCTTAATCACTCTGTTTTGCCTGTCTACCTGCTCATTGATAACACTGGTGAATTCCAGTATCTCCGGTGCTTTTCCCTTTAGTTCTTGTTCCATTAATTGTGTGGAAGTTTTAACAATACCGATGGGGTTACGCAGTTCGTGAGCAACCCCTGCCACCAACCTTCCCAGAGAGGCCAAGCGTTCGGAACGCCTCAGCTCCTCCTCAAGTTTTTCCTTCTCCTCAACCGAACAAGCCATTTGGTTAATAGCACTGGCAATTTCACCGATTTCACCGTTGATTTCCGGAATCCTCTGGTGAATATCATTTTGCATATTGTTCAACCCGTTTTTAATTGTATTAACATTGTAAGTTAGATTGCGAATTATGAACAAAGAACCCAGAGCTCCGAAACAAAGACCGAAAAGTGCCATATATTTGATCAAAGCCAAAAAATTGCGGCTTTGGGCAAGAATGGGATTGAGACGCGTATCCGCCCATATAACGGCTATTAAATTATCCTTATAGACTAAGGGAGAAAGATACTCATATGTTTCGTCATTTAAGCTTCTAGTTAGTTTGGATAAGGGTTTGCCACTTGCTGCCACGGCTGTCAAACCGCTTTTAGCCTCATTTAACACCCTCGCCTCTCTTCTTTCTTGCTCCGCGGGAGTTAAATCTCTGTATTGATGCAAAAACCCCTTGATGTAGATTTTCCCGGTAGCGGGCACATACATCCCGAACCGAACCCCAGGATTACTGGGAACCAGAATGCTGGCAGTATTATTGAAAGCACTCTCAAGATACTTTTCCGTAACAACATCACTTAAACCGTTTATATCTTTTCCGCCTAATTCCTGGTTCAGGCTATCTTTCATTCTGGGAATTATTACGGAATCCACTGATGATTGCAGCTTATTTTCATAGTCTTGCAAAATGGCTTCCTCGCTGCGACTGGCGTAATGAAGATCATAGAGCATTACCAACAGTGGAATAAGCAAAAGCGATATAATTATAACCAGAAATTGTGAACTTATACGATGGGTATTTATTTGTGAAAAAATTCTATCCATATATTTATTCTCCCCTATTATCAAAACAAACTGTCTAATTTCATTCGAGCTATGTTTGTTATCAAACAATAAATCACTTTCAATTTTCAGGGGATATACTCAAAACCGCCAAATTACCGGAATTTAAAGCACTCTCGTTCCTGGCACGACGTTTGCGAACTAATATTTTTAACAGGAATTTAATATTGTAAATACTGGACTTTTTATTTTCCATGTATTATAATCTACATGCGGAAGAAAATTGTGCAATAACACACACCATTAAGTAGTACTCTCTTTCACAACTCAATGTGAATTATATCATAAATACCACTGTCTTGAAACATTAATATACAAAAAAACCGGCACCTGTTTGTAAAAGGGGAGATTAGTTTGGAATCTGCATTTAATGACTTTCTGGAGGATGTTCTGCAGGAAGCATCGTTAATTCTGCAAGAATACGGGATCAACATTCGCTGTATCTCCCTCGGTAAAAAACTTGGCATTGCAGAAACGTGGAAATGTATCCAAATTTCCAACAGGAAAAATGTTTATTACCGTATTGGCAGAACCAAGCCCCGCAAAGGGCCGCGTAAAGGCCAGGAATTTATTGTTATAGATTTGGTAATGGATGGGTATAAAAAGCAGGTTTTTGTTCCCCTATTAAAACAAAGAGATAATATTGAAAGGAAACTTGGAGTATCCTTGGAAAGGGAATTACCAAATGTTGAGGCCACCGGACAATACCGCTTAAAGTTGATAATTCCTGAAAATGTTTATTACAAGAAGAATGTCCGATATGCCGCAAATCAGCTTGCAAAGTTCATCATTACAACAAGACCCTATTTAGCAGAATTAGGTGTAGTATAAACATAAAATATATGTTAAAATATAGTTTATAAAATAACTTGGGTGAAGGAAATGAAACAGTAAAACAGATTCGGGAGCACTGCTGCCACAGCGCCCCCGAAAAATAAGATTTATAATAGATATTTTATGGCTGAATAACTGCAAAAGATACCAAAAACGACACTGTAGCAGGTCAGCAATACCAAGGAAAAAGTGTTTTCTTCGCCTGGGCGGGCTTTGGTTATATCCACCCGAGCCATTTCAGCTTCAAAGAAAGGTTTTTCCAAAGTCTTTTCATACCAGTTTTCTTTTGCTAAATTCGCAGTCATTAAATATTCCTCCTTTCTTAGGCAAATTATAAGCTTATCATTAGCTTTGCCAAAATTAGCAAAAAAAAGTAAACTTAACCCCTCATGAGAAAGTCGGTAAAGTGACAAATTGTATTTCATACCCGGAAGTGCTCCCAACACAGTGACGGGTATGAAATACGGAGCCGGCGGGTGAGGGGTTTTTTTTATTTTAACCCACCGGAAAGTAGTAGTGACAACCTTTGTGAACTCTATCACTTTGCACGTGAATACTACCACAATCATGTACTTACGTCAATAATATTTTAAAAGTTTATTGACAACATTAACGTGGGTTTTTTATTCACAACCTACCATTTGCCTCTCCCCGGATAAATTGCCGAAATATTTTGTTGACTCCCCTGTTACTCATGTCATATCATAAAAATATCATGTTGTATGTGATAGATATCACTACCACTTTTACTACTCTAAACCCGGGCCCCGGCGGGACATCAAGGGTATTCGAATAAGTATTTGAAAGGAGTGTTTTCAGATGGTTTGGTTTCAGGCAGGGCCCCTTAGCTCGAAAAAAAACGAACTCAATAAGCTGCTCAAGAAAAAAACAATAACAGTAGAACAAGCAGTGGGATACATCAAATCAGGTGACAACATAGTCAGTTCAATGGGGGCGGGAGAGCCTACTCTCCTACTGGATGCAATCACTGAACGAAAAAATGAATTCCGTGATGTTCGAATCCACCAGATGCTGCCCCTCAATGAGCCAAAATATATGCAAAAAGGGATGGAGCGTCACTTCCGGCATGTTTCCTGGTTTAACAGCGCCGTAAACAGACCGGGAGTCAGAGCAGGTCAATCCGGGGTAATGATGGGATATTTGCATGAATATCCTCGCTTTTTTTCTGAAGGCTTACCCGTAAACGTTTTTATGGCTTTGGTTTCACCCATGGACCGCCACGGTTTCTTTAGCTTTGGCGTGTCCGTCAACTTTACCATGGCAGCGGCACAAAACGCTGAAACAGTAATCCTGGCTGTTAATCCCAATATGCCCCGTATCCATGGCAACGGACATATTCATATATCCCAAGCAGATTTTATTGTTGAAGATAATTCACAGTTACACGAAGTCACCCTTGCTCCCCCCAGCGAAGCTGAACTGAAAACGGCACAAAATATAGCAGCGTATATTGAAGATGAAGCCACCCTATCGCTGGGTGTAACCACGATTCCACAGAGTTTAGCCCTTACTCTAAAGGGAAAAGCGGGACTGGGAATTCATACCGAAATTCTTACAGATGCCGTAATGAAGCTGGTGGAATCCGGTGTGGTCAATAATCAAAATAAAACTTTGCAGCCAGGTAAAATAATTTGCACCTCCGCAGTGGGAACCCGAGAATTATACGATTTTATGGATGACAACCCCATGATTGAAATGCGTCCTGTTTCTTATACCAATAATCCCTATATTATTGCCAAAAACGATCACATAATTGCAGTTAATAGTGCCAGCAAGATTGATTTATTGGGCCAGTGTTCCGCTGAACCTATAGGTCCCAAGCAACTCTGCGGTACTGGCGGACAGGTGGATTTCGCCCGGGGCACGGCACTGGCAAAAAGGGGAAAATTCTTTATGGCTCTTTGCTCAACAAATGACAAAAAACAGTCCAACATTGTGCCCCAGCTGGAGAAGGGTACAGTAATAACAATCAGTCGCAACGACGTTGACTATGTTGCCACGGAATTCGGCGTTGTAAAGTTAAGGGGCAAAACAGTTAGGGAAAGAGCAGAAAGATTGATCTCTATTGCCCATCCCGATTACCGCTACGGCCTAAGCGAAGCCGCAAAAAAACTGGGATATACCAGGTAAAACATCGTGTTGGCATTACAAACCAATCTTTATACTTTTGTTAAAAAAACATTAAAAATATATTGACGTTATTGTGACCCTATGGTAGTATGCATGTGAAATAAGTGATAGACTTCACAATTTTGTCACTACTTATGCATACAACTAACTAAATAAACACAAGCACGTAAGGTGAAGGTAGGATAAATAAAAAACCCCTCACCCACCGGCTCTGAATTTCATACCCGTCACTGTGTTGGGAGCACTTCCGGGTATGAAAACAATATGTTGTCACTTTTTAAAATCATTCGACTTTCTTATGAGGGGTTTTTGCGTCCTTTTTAGATGGAAATTTATTAACAAGGCGGTGTGATTAAATGTTTTTCCGCCGAATCGTAACTAAGCGAAACGGGAAAGAGTATACCTACCTGAAGCTAATCGAAAGTTACCGTGAAAACGGAAAAGTAAAACAAAGAGTTATAGCAAACCTGGGCAATATTGAAAACCTTGATCCGGAAAAAGTCGGCACACTTATTACCAGCTTAAACAAGCTCTCAGACCCTTGCGTTAATAATGAACGTGTAAAGAAAGTCTTGCCGGAAGAGGGATATTCTCCACCGCAAAGCCGGGCTGTCAATTTGGATAAAATGTGGCAAAAACTGGGTCTTTCGGATTTTTTATGCCGGGCCTTTAACGACAGGCATTCCCACAAGGTAGCCTTGCTGGTAAAAGCAATGGTTTTTCAAAAGATGCTTTTCCCACAGGAACCCCGGCCCATTGCCGTAAGCTACAGAAATGTAGCCCTGCCTCAAATTAAAAACTACGAACCCACCGGCAATGATTTTTACAGGGCCACGGCCTCTTTAGCAAAAATCAAGAACCACCTTGAATTTCATTTGTATAAGATACTAAGCGATCATTTAAATGCCGGGTCCTTACTGTATATGGCTCCGGTATCTGGAGAATATTTGGGTTACGAATGTGACCTTAATACAACCGGCACAACATATCAAGTCCAGCCCCATAAAAGACCTGTTCACTTACTTGTTTCAACAATACCACCGGGTATACCGGTAAACTGCCGGGTTAGCAACCGGCCCTTTGACAGCACTAAAATCATAGCAGCTCAGGAAGATATCGCCGGTCATTTGAAAGCTAAATTATGTATTATAGCTGACACACAAGACCATAGTGGTATTACTACTCTTCCGCCGGGGGTTCCCCTCATTAAGTCACTCCCACTTGAAGAGTTTGCAGTAATTCCGGTTTCATCGTCGGACCTGTGGCAAGATCGAGATGCATTTACCGTTAACAATACCCTATGGATTAAAGATATAGCAAAAACTGAAAAAAGATATATCATATGTCACGACCTCCGGCCCACCAGTCCTTCCGACCGGGTTCTTGAAACAAAATTGGCCGGCACCGCGCAGGAGTTGGATAAAATAAAATCTTTAGTAAGGCAGCAAAGGTTACGCCGGGAAAAAACGATCATTAAACGGATAAACGCCATACTGCAAAAAAATGGATGCGAAGATTACTTCAATTTCCGGCTGAACCTCAAAGAGCCAGATATTCATTATAGCCGTAACGAGGAGGTGATCCATAAACTTAAGACTTTAAACCGGACAAAAGTCTTGGAAACTAACATAAAAGAGTTACCCGCCTTAGAAATAGTAGAATCTTACCAGCAATGGAGTAACATCAAAAATAAATTGCAGCTCATAAACGATCCTGTAAAAATCCCTGTCATACATCCTTTTACCGAGGAGAATCAAATCAATGAATACATTACCGGCCAGGCTATTGTCCATTTACTAAGTTGTACTCTGGAAACACTCATTTCCCAGGGTGATGACAATTAGTTTTCTTTGTCACTACCCAAAACTAAATGTTATCACAACTTTCAAGTTTATCACTATGTTGCAATTATTTCAACTCAAATTATTTGCAACACAAGCAAATGCCATTTTATGTGTTCATTACCTAATTTATTTATGAAAGCAAGATATAAAAAGTTTTACAATTAGATAATTAACTTACGTAATCATGTTTTGTGCGAAAGGGGTGCGTATAGCATGCAACCTTCAATCAGCCCGGAACCTTCCCCGCAGTTTAATTTCGGGAATTTAATCAAACAGCGCAGGGCATTTCTGGTGGCTGCAGCAGTTGCAGTTGCCATTTGCCTGATGCCTACACCCGAAGGACTTTCCGTAGAGGGTAAATATGCCCTGGGATTAATGGGATTCGTTGTCATTTGCTTCTTTACTGAAGCCATTCCGCTTCCCGCGGTAGCCCTGACAATCGGTTCCTACCAGGTTTTAATGGGTATTTCCACTTTTCGCGAGGTACCCCAAACATTTATGGCTGACGCCGTTGCATTTATCATGGGTGCATTAATGATTGGTGCGGTTTTAGTGAAGCACGGCATCCATAACCGCATTGCGCTTTTCATCCTTCGCCTGTCGGGTACAAAAGTAACACGGGTCAGCTTCGGAATTGTAACATTCTGTGCCCTCTGTGCCGGTTTTGTATCCGAGCACGCCACAGCCACTATAATGCTACCGGTGGGCATGGGAATTGTGGCCTTGAGCGGCGGCATAGAAAAGGTGCCCCGCCTGGGAAAAATGTTAATGTTGGCAATAGCCTACGGCTGTGTCATAGGCGGCCTGGCATCACCTTCCGGCGGTGCCCGTAACGCCTTGATGATAGGCTTTCTGCAACAGTTTGGCGTTACCGTTACTTATGGTCAATGGCTCATGATGGCCTTTCCGTTCACTCTGATTATGATCCCAGTAGTTGTTTTCTGGCTTAATAAATGCTTCAAGCCCGAACTTAAGGATTTAGGCGAAGCAGTGGAAAAAATTAAGTCGGACATGGCTAAAGAAGGCGACCTGACCACCGAAGGTAAAATGGCACTGGCACTATTCATAGGCGTTCTATTCTTCTGGATTACCCAAAGCCACCACATCGGTCTGGGTAACATAGCAGTAATCGGTGCCATCATAGCCCTTATCCTGGGACTTGTTGACTGGAAATTCATTGAGCAGCAAACCCAATGGGGTGTGGTAATACTTTACGCGGGTGCCATTTCCATGGGCGGCATGCTGGAGAAAACGGGAGCGGCGCTCTGGATGGCGCAAAAGCTCTTGGCCGGAGCAGACTTTTTCGGGATCACCTCCGGGCTCCCGCTGATCGCCGTTACCAGCACCATTACAGCCATCACCACAAACATGATGGCTGACGGTCCCACAGTGGCAGTGTTGGGTCCCATCCTTTTGAAAACCGCCGAGCTTTCAGGCACATCGCCGGTAGCTTTGGGTATTTCCACCTCACTGTCCGCAGCATTTGCCTATCTGTTAATTATCGGTACTCCGGCTAATGCCATCGTTTACGGTCCCGGATATTTAAAGGCAAGCGACTACCTTAAAGCGGGCTCTGTGCTTTTCCTGATATCCCTCGTTATGCTGATGGTAATTGTAGGCGTCTACTGGCAAGTTATCGGTATCTGGTAAGCAACTTGTATATTGGCGGGAGAAAACAAATCTCCCGCCAACTTTTAAATATTTTTTTAGATTTGTGCCGGAAGGGTGAAGGCAAACTCATGCCGCATGAAAAAACTGTGCATGACCTTATGATTCCCTTGAATAAATGTCCCACCGTATCACCCGACGACACTGTGGAACGCGCCATTACATTACTAAAAGAAGCTGCATCAGCCGGACACCAGTGCGTTTTAGTAATGGATGAAAACAGTCACCCAATAGGAATCCTGAGCCGGAGAGTACTGCTGCAGATACTGGAACCTAAATTTGTAGTTACCGACCGTTGGGCTTTACCGGTTTTTTGGAATGGCTTTTTCACAGACAAATGCACTGAGGAAGCCAAAAAGAAAGTAAAGGAAATTATGCGTCCCATAAGCTTACTTACCGTTGAGGCCGGTGATCCTATTATAAAGGCCGTACACATCATGGTAAGCAACCATGTCGGTCTCCTGCCGGTGTTAACTAATGGTAAAGTAATAGGAGTTTTGCGCCTGCATGAAATATTTCAGGAAATTGCCGGTCTCGTAACGGGCCTGTACGAAAAGTAGTTTTATATCTAATAAAGTAGATATGCCATATTTGCTGTCAAATTTTAAATATTGTATAATTAAGGGGTCAGTCACTTAATTATTGTTAAGCAATTAGGAGGGATAAGTGAAATAATGGAGCACCAGTCAATCTCAGCCCTGGCCATACCGGAACACATGCAGATTGCCTTTGCCACGGCAGTTTTTTTGATAACTTACGCCATAATCGTCTCCGAAAAAATTCACCGCTCTGTAATAGCCTTTGTAGGGGCAGCTGTAATGATTCTAGCTGGAATCCTCAACCCGGAGCTGGCTGTTCATTATGTCGATTGGAATACCATTGGTCTTTTAGTTGGAATGATGATCATTGTGGGCATAACCCGGGAAACCGGGCTCTTTGAATTTTTGGCCATTAAGGCGGCAAAAACCGCAAAGGGACGTCCCCTTGCCATTATGGTTTCCCTGGCTGCAATTACGGCAATTTGTTCTGCACTATTGGACAATGTTACCACGGTACTATTGATGGTACCGGTAACCTTTGCCATCGCCCGCAAGCTGGAACTCAGCCCCATTCCGTTTTTAATCGTTGAGATTTTATCCTCGAACATCGGTGGTACAGCCACCCTAATCGGGGATCCACCCAACATTATGATCGGAAGCGCCACTCATTTGGGTTTCTTGGATTTCGTAATTAACCTCACACCGGTGGTTATTTTTATTCATGTAGTTACCATTTTTATTTGTCAAATAATTTATAAGCGTAAAATGATAGTGACACCGGAAATACAACAGCGAATTTACGATCTGGATGAAACCGAAGAACTTAAGGATATCCCCCTTATGAAAAAATGCCTTTTTGTTTTGGGGATTACCATTTTGGGGTTTTTCTTTCACCAGTTCTTACACCTGGAGTCCAGTGTAATAGCGCTTACCGGTGCATCCCTTTTGCTGCTGATTACGAATTCCGACCCGGAACACCCGCTTCACAATGTTGAATGGCCGGTTATATTTTTCTTTATAGGTCTTTTCGTTATTGTAGGTGCCCTGGAAGAAGTGGGGGTTATAGAAGCTTTGGCCCATTATGCCCTGGAAATCACAGGGGGCGTGGTTTTCCCCACCGGTATACTTATTCTATGGGTATCATCCGTAGCGTCGGCCTTTGTAGATAATATTCCCTTCGTGGCCACCATGATCCCCCTCATTCACAGCATGGCGGCTAACAATGCGGATATTAACGCCATGCAGAACTTCCTTTGGTGGTCTCTCTCGCTGGGTGCCTGCCTCGGAGGAAATGGAACTATTATCGGTGCCTCGGCAAATGTCGTGGTTATAGGTATGGCGGAAAAACGCGGTGCCAGGATTTCCTTTATGGACTTCTTTAAAATCGGTTTTCCGTTAATGATTATGTCGATTATCATTTCCACCGGTTACCTGTGGCTCTGGTACTACCTGCATACAACCGTTGCACTCATCAGTACATTGACGGTGGCAATAATAGTAGGTGTTATACTTAATGTTTTCAATAAACGTCTTGCGGCGCAAAGTGTCCAAAGCAGTTCAGGGCACTCAAAGGGTGTGTAATTGATTTAGACGGCAGCGCCAAATTAAACCGCTGCCGTCTATGAATTGTTTTAGCAGACCGCTCAATACACTAAAACCTCTGTGCAGCTTGATTGCACACCTTGGATTCGGATGTTCCTGTTGCTGCTCAAAGTTAATGGGTAAAAAAATAATCTTCCATTACTGGCATTCATACCACAGGCCAATGTATATCTCCGGGGCTCACTTTAATACAATTGAGACAATTCTGAAACATTGCCCCCGCCCTGAAGACCTAAATATCTAGTCAAGCATTTCACAAGCGGAAAATAAATCTGCAAAACTTCACTAAAACATCTTGACAAAATTACCGCATCTAATTAATCTATAAAAAAATGTAAACTTGGCTTGTGATATGAAAGCCGAATCTAACATTGATAGGTCGGGTCTCCTCAATAATGAGGTTGCCAATTCGGCCTTTTTTTGTTTCCATTGGGCGGATAATTGCCGGGAGGTGGTAAGTTGACATCTAACATAAAGGAAAACCTCCGCATGGTGTTGGATTGCCTGAACGAAAAAATCAGTGTAGACGAAGCATGCAACAAATACAATATAAACAGGTACACTTTTTACAAAAAAAGACGCCTGTTGATCAATGTAGCTCTGGACTTTCTTGCTAGACACTTGGAAAATGTAGACGAATATTATAATCTATATAATGAAAACAAATCGCTCCAAAGGAAAATAGAAAAGTTACAAAAGGAAAAGCTATATTGGGAATCCAAATACAACTTGATTTATCACTACCTGAATGAGGAAATGCGCCGGCAAAACATTAACGGGTGCGAATGAACCGGAATAAAAAACCAAGCTGTTAAAATATGTAATGGAAAGGGGTGTGAAATGATGGCAGCATTTGTAATACTGGGATTATTAATTATGATTGTTAGTTTGATAATAACAATCCGGTCTTTCAGCAAATTATCCATACGGCGAAGTCACTGTCCCGGTGCTGCAACATCCGCAGCTGAAAATAAAACAGAAAATAAGGGAATTTATTTGGACCTTGCGGATCCCGATGCATTAAACAAATTTATAAACTGTATAAGGGAGTTTTTATTTCAAAAGGACCCCGGCGGCAGACAAGAAAAGGTCATTCTCTGTATCGGCAGCGATCGTTGTACCGGCGATTGCCTGGGTCCCCTGGTGGGCAGTTCACTGCAAAATAATAATTCCGGGAAGTTCATTGTTTATGGCACGTTGCAAAGTCCTGTCCACGCCCTCAATCTAACCCAATATATTAAACAAATTGGTGAAAGGCACAGCCAACCACTTATAATAGCAATTGATGCTTCACTAAGCTACAACAAACAAGATGTTGGAAAGGTATGGATTAACAACGGAGCCCTGAACCCGGGGAATGCGGTTGATAAACAACTACCCGCTGTCGGTGATATTTCCATAACCGGAATTGTAAACGACTTTCAGAAAATTCACTCCACACGCCTGTACAATGTAACCGGCATTTCTCAATTCATCACCCGGGGAGTGCAAGCCGCTCTAGATTATAGATTTGTAATTCCTTATACCGAAGCCGGTACTGAAGCAAATAAAGAAGCAATGTCATGCCACTGAATTGGACATTATGCGTACTAATGTTTTGCTGTGCACCAACCCCACCACGTCTTCGTTGCTGATAACCGGCGCAATATTTGTCTGATGCTCAACCATGAAGTTTACCGCCCGCATCAAAGTATCCTCCGGGCTCAACCCCACCGGGGATTTCATAAATTCTTTTACTTTTTTATTTCCAAGGCGCTTGCACCGTGCCGTAAACAAGCCGTTCCAGAAAACTTCATAGGTCAGATAACCCCGGGCCATTTGAGAGGAACAAGAAGGTTGCAAAGCGTTAAAAATATCAATTGGAGTCATAATCCCTTTAATTCGTGTATCATCTTTAACCACTATAATGTCCAAATTGTTACCCATGTCCTCCATAGCAACCAGTCTTTTTAAAATACTGTCCATGGTGCAGTCGTTGGAACACCACAGAATAGCCGGGTATTCCATGATGTTCTTAACCAACAACTCATCCGACATAGAAATCAACTCCTTCACAGTCGCTTTCCAGGAGTTTAAGACACGGTTTCGTACTATGTTTACATCCTTTCCTGCTCGGCCGCTTTTAACCGCCTGGAACAGCATCCTTGATTATTCTGTTTTTAGTATACTCACTTTTCTTTCCATCGTCCTCCAACTGCCAAGTTAACCACTTGTATTTAAGTTCCCACTTGGCCTTTTCTTGCGCCAACCGCTGTGCCTTTTTTTGTAATTGCCGGTGTTCCTTGAGCACATAATAACACTCATCTCCGTTGTTTTCCAAACGCCTGCAAAAAAACTCCAGTGCCATGGAGATTATTTCTTGTCGCAATTTGTAGTAATTATTGCGGCTGATTCCATATTGATGGCATATTTCATCAATAGTTTTTTTCTTATCCTGCCCCTCCAATACCATTTGCACCATTTGCTTTACATCCAAGGACAACTTATATCACCTCCCTTGAAAAACACTTTTGTGGTTTCTTTTAAAGGTACTTATTTCGCCGGCGGGGGCAACACCCTACGCTCACTTACTCAGCCTTTAATTGAATGAGCTCACTCCGCTCCGGGCGGCTCATAACTCGCTTCGCTCAGACAAGATTCGCCGCTGATCCTCCGCTCCGTTCGCTCTTTGACACACTGGCTCTTGTGCATAAGAAGTTGCGCCCGCAACGGCAAAGCTACCAAGACCTTTGTTCCGACAGGTATCATGCCGTTGCCGTCATTCGCTCCGGGTATTGCCCCCGCCTTCTCCCGGTATTCGATGTGTAAAAAAGCCATATAGCAACTTTTTCATTTCTCTGCTGGTGCCGCCATACGACGGCATGGACGTCTCTTTGACAAAATTTGGCAATGCCACTTCCGGGGAACAGCTTAGGCATGTTCCCCGGACCATAAGGTTTTCATAACTTATGCTTCAGCCTTCTTTTGACCGCCGCTCATGCGTAAGCCCAACCCTTCAAAAAGATAGTATATGGCAAAGCCCCACCAAATAGTGTACAGAATATAAAAGGCAAGCATAGCGGTAAGTTGCACTGCGTGTTCTGAGGCACTTTCAGCCTTAATACCGAAAAAGTTGTATGCCGGTTCAACTGCTTTCTCACTGACATGGCCGATAAACGCCGCTTGAGAAAATGCTTTTTGGTTCGTTAACTCATCATTAAGCGCGCTCAGTCCCAGCCACCAATGATACATAACATCCTGTTTCTGATACCCGTACTTTTCTGTAAGGGCATCTCCTTCATTGTTAAACATCATATCCGCATCTTTTACAGCAGCGCCTAAGATCATACCCAAATCACCTTTTATTTTTACCTCCGTGCCAGCGGTACTCGCAACAGCACCGCTTTCTTCAAAAAGTACCGCCGTCTTTCGTGCATCATCCGCGCTTTCCATATTAATTGTTGCTTCGATTTGCTGCCCCTCGTAATGTGCTGCTTCCTGTTGCACTTCAGGTATATAATAAGTTGACCCTTTGGCAATGGAATTAAAAAACCTGTCGGCATATTGCAACCCGTTCATCCCGTCAAACACCGGCGAGTAAATTCCCACCAGCACCAGGACAAACGATACGCTCAAAATAACTCCAATCATAAAACTTTTGCGATCAGCTATCATAATTCAGTCTCCCCCCTTAGCTTGGGTAAATTTCTTATAAACGTGCTGATAACCCAAAACGCGAATATCCCAACTATTAGGAAGAAGAGCCAGTTTCCTACTTGTGCCAAGACCTTCCCCAAGCCCGGGCTGATACTAATAACACCCATACTGGAAAGCTTATCCGGTAAAACAAACAGCCGGTTAATGAAACCTGCAAGAATCGCTACAGCATAAAACCCTCTAATATATACACCTTTAACAACCTTGGTCGTTAATGCACCTATCTGGATACCTAACAGTGAACCCAAAAGCATGCCTATAGCCAGTGTATAGAATATATAACCGTAAATTGCGTACTGGGAAATGGAGGCGAATCCTGCCGTTAGAATTATTTGAAATATATCAGTTCCCACCGTGGTAAAAGAGGATACGCCCAACCCATAAACAAACATCGGGAAAGTTAAGAAACCTCCACCGACACCCATAATGGCCGCCACAAATCCTACAATACTTCCACATCCTGCCACAAAAACCGCGGGAATTTTACGGCCACCCTCTACAACATCTTCATCAAATTTGATAGTTGGAGGAATATTTACAGACTGCAATCTACCTGGAAGGCCGGGTAAAGTACCTCCGGCAACAGCCGTTGCCGCTGTTTCAGCATGTGCGGGCTGGCCGGCTATTTTATCTTTCTTCCGCGCCCTAAAGAAATCAATAAGGGCGTAAAAACCAAGAAAACCCAGTAAGACAACATATACTACACTGATAAAAAGATCACTTAATACCGGATTACTTTCATACAATGCCCTGTTTAAAACGCCGCCTCCGGATACGCCGATCAGCGAACCTATAACAAAGGCAATGGCCAACCCAACGGAAACGTTACCCAACTTCTTGTGAACAGTTGTGCCCATGATGGCTTTGGCAAAAATATGGAACAAGTCGGTTCCCACCGCCAGTATGCCTCTGATTCCCGCGCTCATCAATGCAGGTGTGATAATAAACCCTCCGCCTGCACCGATACAACCGGTGATGAGTCCCGCACACAATCCTATGGCAATGGAAACAAAGAATATAGTAGGATCATAAAAGGCCGGGGCATAAGCATGCTTACCACCCAAGATTTCCGGCAATCCACCCGCAGCATAGCTGTAAACCGGGCCCGCAATGACCGGAAGCGCAAAGATCAACAAAATCAGCAGTTTTCTGCGGTTTTTTATTATGCTGAGGGATGTTTCATAATCCCAGCGAGCATGTGCGGTTGATGCCTCCATAAACATCTCATATAGTCTTCGCACAGAAATCCAACCTCCTTGGATTTATTTTGCTGTTAGTAATTACCTGCATTACTCTCACTTCTCAGGCCCCCACCCCCTTTACGCCTAATAAATATAATAAACCGGTGTTACTCCCCTTGAGCCGAATTACAGAAACCAGTCTTAATTACTCTAAGGGGTGCACACCGGTTGCGCACCAGCCTATCGTTGGTCAATTCGGCTCAAAATTATTAACTTTTAAAAAACAACAACTAACGCATAAAAAGGCCGACACCCCTCCCGCAGGAGTAGATGCCGGCCTATCGTTTTTCGATTCAGCCGCAAAACTACTAGCTTGAACTTGTGAATGAATTATTAATTTTTGGATTAACTGTAAATTACTGAAAACGAATAATTTTGTCAAGATCATTTGCCTGTAATGCAAATATTAATTTTAATTCGTTGCAAAACAATTACTGAGCCAGGGGCAGTTCATCGTCTCCAACATTGTGTCCCGAAGCAGGGTCGTCATACAATTCATTAAACAAATCACCTGCACTGATCATTCCCACCAATTTTCCCCGGTCGGTTACCAAAATGGAAGAAATTTTATATTCAATAAGAGTGTACGCCACTTTAGCCAGGGTATCATCGATATCAACAAAAACAGGCTGCCGCATTGCATCTTTCACATTATGGTCGGCTATGGTACTCCACTGATGGAAAAGCAGCCCTTCCCAAAATACTTCCATTTTAATTTCTCCCTTGGCATATGCGGGCAACAGTACATTCAATATATCACTCCAGCAAAGCATGCCGATTATCTTACTCTGCTCCTTCACCACAATGGTGGGACTGTAGCCAGCTTTAAGCAAGGGAAGTGCGGCACCTACCACTTCTTTTATGGTATTCTTGTAATCCACCTCAACCAGTTGAGAAAAGCCCACGATATCCCTTACGCGCTTTTCTTTTATCATGGATAATACCTCCTCCGAAACTTCACAACATAATTCATTAAAGAGCAACAATTCCCATTATTCCCTTCTCCCTACCCCCTTTCTTCAGCAACTGGAAACGATACCTTTTGGCAAAGAAAAAAGACCGTCATTTCCCCGCACGTGAAACACGCCGGAGATAATAACGGCCTATCGTTGTTCGATTCAGCCCACTGCCCGGATATTGTATTAGAATTCACAATATATTCTGGACAAACAATGTTTATTTTTTTAGTTGCTTTAATCTAGCAAACCCTCGCAATAAAGTCAAGGGTTTTTTATATTTTTTTGATCTCCCTTCTACTATCCCCAGTATGCCTCGTAAAAGAAAAGCACTATAAGCCCAATGGTCACATAAAGAACTATTTTTCGCAATTTTTTAATAAAAAAGTATTCATTCTTGCCTTTACGCGTATTTTGTTTCACCGTACCCCTCCTCTTACTTGTGGAACCAATTTAAAATTTCAGCCAGTGGTTCTGCTTCCCTGTTAACAAGATTTATTTCCTCGATTTGAAACTTACCGGCATCATGATCTACTTTCAGAATCAGCTTCTCCACCTCGGGATTGTCGGGCAGCTTGACACTGGCCACAGGTAGACCCTGGTCATCAATATACATCTTGGAAATGGTAGCACTTCCGAAATATCCATTTTTTGCATACAGTTGCAATTTTTCTAAATCATCGAATCCGTTATTGCGGCAGGCGGTTTCATCAACCAGTCCCCCCGCCCTTTCCAGCTTACCCTCCTGCATCAGCAGTAACCATAAACTGACAGTTTGCCTTTCTTTATACGTATCGATCCACTCTATTTTTGCCCGGTAACCCGCCACAAGGCATATGGATAAAACCAGTATAATCACAATTATTTTTCGGCCCAGCCCACATCCCTCCTTATCTAACTATTTTTGGCAAGAATGTCTCGCCTCCTAGTTACAGCGGCCAGGCAAACAACCCCCATAGCCCAAAATACGGCTATTATACCTGTAAAAGAACCTACATAGGGCAAACTACCTAGAAGCACCAGCGCAGCATAACCAATCAAGAATTGGGTGAAGGGTTTCAACCTGTTTGCAAGGTGAAAGTGATTTACAACTATCTTTCCTAAGGTATGACCGGCAATGATTTTACCAAGATACAACATTGTGATGTAGCAGCCGGTAATTATCAGCGCTACAGGAATTCCCACCAGGGTAAAAAGAAGCGCCAGCGCCAGAACCGGTATCAGCAAGAAAACCGTTGTTCCCCAAAGAATTGCAGCAAAAGGCTTTTTTAACGCCGGCAAAATTAAATCATTCCAAAAACCCGGAAAAATAACGTTAAAGACAAACCAAACCGCAGTCCCCGCCAGAAACCAGAAAAGAATCATAAACCCGGAGTCTTTTTTGGCCTTTTGTCGCTCCCATTGTACATTGCCCGGTAGAACAGCACCGGGTGTTATATCGGCACGTTTAACACTGGCATACCGAACGGGCCCGTCAATGCGAGCCGATTCTTCAAAAATCAGCCGGCCAACATTGAAAAGTTTCACCCCTTTGCCTACATCACCCCTAAAATTAATTGCGGAACCCCAACCGCATACCTTTTTTTGCACCGAACCGTCTATTTCCCCGTGCATCGTCAACATCAACAAGCTTTCCCTGACAATTCCCATTGGCCCAACAGTCAATTGCCGGCAGAGGGAACTTACATCACCATCAACCATCCCGTTGATATTAGTTGTCCCGCTTAAACTTCTCACATCACCCTTTACGTTCCCGTTTAGTTTAACAGTGGCGCCAACCACCAGCAAGTCACCGATAACAGTTCCGTTAATAACCACATTGGTACCAAATACATATAAGTCACCGTTCACCACTCCGTTAACCAGTACATCCTTCCCGGCCACCAGAAAGGGACCTTCGACATATTCACCCGCCGGAACTTTGATATCATATTTTGATGAATGCTCAGCCGCCTGACACGGCTGAGCATTAAAAAGCACCCACACCAGCAACATCATTATTCCCCACACCATTTTCCAACCACTGCTCTTCATTGCCAGCAACCACCTCGCCCCCTAGAAACAAAAAAGACCGCCACTGCTCGCAAAAAACTAGAGCAGTAACGGCCTATCTGTATTTGATTCGGCCAAAAGGGATTTTTTTCTTTTAATGATCAACTTCATAACTACTATTTTCATACTTAACGTAACAAACCCCTGTAATAATGTCAATATTATTATTCAATATTGTTTAAAACAGGTCGTACAGCCTAATGTCAATAATAGGTTTAACCAAAAAAGACACTAAAAAAGGCCCCTTCCAAAGGGGCCTTTTTTATGTCCCTAGGAGGGCCAGGGCAGGAAATTCCAGTACCCGAAGAAGGCAACCCCCCACAGAATTGCCAGCGATATAATAATTGCCGGCAAGCCATAAACAATGAAGTCAGTGACTGACAGTAATTGCTCACCTGTTTCAGGATCGCGTGCCATACTGTAAGCAATGGCGTTATTCACGGTACCCACCACCATGGCGTGTGCGTAAGAGGAACTAAAGGAACAGGCCAAGCCCACTTTCCAGAGGTGAACCCCGGCCATAGCAGCCATAGGCAGAACCACCGGTCCAATTGCTCCCACGGCGGCTCCATCACTCATAAAGTTAGTAATGAGAGTTGTAAATAAACTTACGGCAATTACGATGGCGCCTCCCTCGGTAATGCCTTGGGGCAAAAGGTCCAGGAATGAGCGGGCCACCCACAGGGCGCCACCGGTACTCTTCAACGCCACCCCCATGGCACAGGCGCCAGCATAGAGGAGTACCACATCGATGGGTACACGATCCTGCATTTCCTTCCACGTCATCACCCGGGACAGCAACATCAGCAGGCATATTATAGCCGTTGTCCCGCCCAGGCCGTAGGAGTCACTAAAGAAAATCCATAGTAAAACAAGTAATCCAAAAAGTACAGCCATGCGCAATTCCTTGCCCCGCAGGGGACCGATTCCCTCCACATTTTCCTTCATTATCTCGGAAATATTAATATTTACCGGGATTTTGCGCCGTACGGCAAAATACAAGTACCCACCCATGGCCAGTGCCAAAATGGGAACAATGGGAAGGCCATACATCATCCACTGCCCAAAGCTAATAGGCATATTGTAACCACTAAAGTAGCCCACCATTATGGCCGAACGACCGCCCACTGCGGGGGAACCCGAGCCACCGACATTGGCCGCAAAGCATATACCCAGAAAGAGCAGGATAGCAAGATGCTTACTATGCTTAACCCCCATCTTTTTACAACCGGCTTTATATACCAAAAGCAAGACTGGGCACAGCAAAGCTACAAGAGCATGCTCGGAGAAGAACCCGGCCGCACAGGACAACAATATAAAAAATACCGTCACGAACCCGCCCAGGCTTTTGATGCGTCCCAATAGCAGATAACCAATGCGGCGATCCAGGCCCGTCAGGGATACACCTCCAGCCACCGCCAGCACACCGGCGATAAACCATACAGCGTCCTTTAGGTAAGCTTTACCGATATCATTCAAAGGTAATATAGTAAACAAATATAGTATTACGCCCACTAGAATATTGGTTGCTCCCAGTGGAATTGCTTCGGTTCCCCAGCAAAGTGCCGCCGTGAATAGCAAAGCCACACATACCTTGGCTCTCTGTCCAACTTCCAACGGAGTCAGGTTTGAACCCATTAGCTTGTTATAGGAATCCGTAAAAGTATGTGTTCCCGACTTGAGCGACGCCCCCAACGGGTCCTGTTCCGTCATCAGGGCCAGCATGCTATCCGGCACCGGCATCAATACCATTGAAGTAAAGAAAATAAACAAGGCCAGTATGATAATGGGTCTTTGTCCCGGTATGCCCACCCACCAGGACCACTTGGCCAGTTCGCCGAGACCCGCCGACTGTGATGATTCCGGCACGGCTACGGAGTTGTGCATATCACTCATTTAGACACCCCCTATGAAAATTATGCAATTTCCAAAAATTAAAAGGATTCATAAATAAGTTCCGATTTGAAACATATCCCTTCCGCATCACCTCCCCGTTGGTGTATCTATGTTTTTCACTGGCTTCTCCCGCTTTTTCGGAAGAACCAAAGAATTAACATATTTAAGTCGTTTTAATAATTTTTTTAACAACAAAAGCCGTCACCCCGCTAGGCAGGACGACGGCTTATCGTGGAATCGATTTAGCCTGAAAACTATTTATTTGTAAACACAACCAGCCGGGAATAACAAGGCTTTCATTGTGCCCGCCAGACCCTTGTTTTTTCCCTCTTGGCGTAATTCTTTTTCTTTTGCTTTTCTTGTTTAGCCTTTTCCAGGCGGTGCGTGCGTATGGCCTCACAAATTAAAACCGGCTTCCCTTCACTTACCCGCAATACCACCTCTCCCCACCCGACTTGTCGCAAAAAATTTATCAACTTTTCCTCCTGGGGTGTAATGTCCTTAATGTGCACTGCAACTCCCCCTTTGCATAAAATTTATATTTCTACAATCAATCCTTTTGACTTACGGACTATTTTATAGGCTCTAGCTTTTAAACCACAGGCCGGCACCCAAGTACGGTGCCGGCCTATCCGTTTTGGATTTAGCCTGATTATTTGGTTGTTGAAGTCCAACACACTTAGTGACTTACTTCACAATAATGATTCATGGTTAAATTACCAATCCATTTTAATAGTGTCAATACCTTTTTTACATAATTGGTTCTTTCTACTTAAAGCTGAAAGAACCATAAGCCGGTACCTAATTAATTTCGGCACCGGCTTATCCCTTAACAGATTCAGCCTAATATTTAAAAAAACAGCCGGCATACCTCAGCCCGGACCCTTCCCCGCAGGTGTAACGGAAGGATATGCCGGCAAAGCACTAACATTGTCTTCTCGTTAATTCTGCCCCTTCCCGGCGACATCATTCTGCTCCGCCTGAGCGTTCTCCAGCGGGCGGGAATTTATGGCTTCGTAAATGACAACGGGTTGCCCGTTTTCTATTCTGATTTTAACTTCCCCTGACCTAAGTTGCCGGAGGAACGCTAAGAGTTGTTTTTCCCTGTTACTTAAATCTATGGTTGACATCTTTCTCTTCTCCCCTTTGCTCCTAGTTTAGACACAAAAGGCCGTTACTACTCTCAACCCGTTGAAAGCAGTAACGGCCTATCGTTGTTCGATTCAGCCACATACATTCTTTTTATTTAGTGATTGATTTCACAATGATTTTTCATATTTAACTTAACAAACCCCTTCAATAATGTCAATAGTCTTTTTGCTTTTTTTATTACATTGATTAACCGGGACAAAACCTGCATCTAGCCCGCCAAATCCACTTTCAGGCTGAAGATCCCTTCTCCCTGCGCCTTAAGCGCATTAACAAATATGCCTGCCAGCGCCGGGTCAAATTGACTCCCGGCGTTTTTTTCCAACTCATGTATGGCTTCCTCCAGGGAAAGATTCCTCTTATAAGGCCGGTGTGATACCATGGCGTCAAAACTATCAGCAATATTGATAATCCTGGCGAACAGGGGTATATTTTCTCCCGCAAGGCCCTCCGGGTAACCATTGCCGTCATACCTTTCATGATGGTACAATATGGCAGGCAGTATTTTATTAAAACCCTGGAATGACCTTAATATGTTTATACCCCACCACGGGTGCTGACGGATATTATCCATTTCTTCGTCATTCAAAGGCCCTTCTTTAATCAATATTTCTCCCGGCACTTCCAGTTTTCCGATATCATGCAGAAAACCCGCCAGCTTGACAGCCTTAACTTGTTCCGGCTGCATTTTAAGCTCAGTGGCAATAATAGCGGCATATTCAGCTACTTTCTCACAATGGGCGAATGTATAGCGATCCTTACCGTTAACCATCATTAGAAGAGCCTTTAATGTCAGCATTATATCATTTTCCGATCTCCCACATTTCCGTCGCTGTCCGCTATTTGCAGACCCTTGCTGTCCGTTAGGGAGATGGAGGCATAATCTTCATAATCCTGTTTGAATCTTTTCAATACCGCAGATTTTTCGGCTCCGGAGGCCTCCTCGTCCATTAGGACAGGGTGCCTGGCCATTATCAAGCAATCCCTGCTGCGCTCGTAGATATATTTATCGATCATATCGGAATAAATCTCGGCATCGGTGAGCAGCCTTTCCCGGGTATATTGAACCAGCATGTTGCTGGATTTATTGTATGATAAGTAACCAAGTATAATTGCAGTAAGAATGACTAAAATTGTAATACTGAGCACCAGTTTAGTTTTAATCCGTATTTTCATAATTACCGGCACCGCCTTTAACCATGGTGCCTTTTTCACCACCCTTTCCGGGAACCACTTTATTTCACCACACATTACCGATGACTTTTCCTATTCCCCTGTCTTATAAGCATAATAGGCCGCCATACCTTTATAGGGTGAAAGCTACAGCGACCTATCCGTGATGGATTTAGTCGAACTCTATCTGTTGACATACAGGTATACCCGGCCTTATTTAACTAACACAACGGGGCATGAAGCCAATTGTAACACCTTATGGCTGACGCTACCCAGGAATACTTCTTTAATGGCACTTAGACCGCGAGTACCCATTATAATCATATCGACATTATTCTTGCGTGCATAGGCAGCAATCTCTTCTGCAGGATTGCCATAACTATAGTCATACCATACCTTTAACCCATTCCTTTTAAAGTACGACGAAGCTTTATTCAGATTTGTCTGGCGTAACTCTTCAAATACTTCCTTGATATGCCTGGACTTTTCACTCATATCAGATGCTATCCAGTATAAATCCCTTTCCAGGAATTGCAGCGGCACTCGATCCACGGTAAAAATAATTGTCGTTATCTCAGGTTTTATCTTTACCAGTTCTGCGGTAAATTGAGCTGCCCTCAATGAGGATTCTGACCCGTCTGTGGGAACAAGAATTTTCTCAACCAAGTTTACACACCTCCAAAGTTTTTAGTTATGCAGTATGTAATATCGTCAAAAAAAAGACCGTTACAACGCTCCATGTATTACTTAACATGGTACGGTATAACAGCCTATCGTAATTCGATTCGGCCAACTGAATATTTAAGTTAAGAGAATTTCTGCCACTTCTTCCAGGGGCCTTACCACCAAATCTTTAGAACTCTTTTTTGCCCCGTTGGATTTTTCTTCTAATCTTACCGTCCTTATTGCTTCGTAAATTACCACCGGTTGCCCATTCTCAACTCTGAGTCTCACCTCACCCCAACCCATTTGTCGCAGAAAAAGAATCAATTTCCTTTCCCGGTTTGTAAGGTTGGAGATTCCCTTTACATCCATAACCTCACCTCTTTCCATATTTTCGTTGACCAGTTGGTTATTCTAGCTATCGATTAATTACTGTGATTGTTTTTACGTTCACAAAAGAGGGTTTTGCTAGATGCTAAAACACGCAATTGTAATTTGTTTCATCAAAACTAGCAAATGAAACTAATTGTGTCAAGCAAAAAACGAGCTTTTTTCAAATTCAGAATCTTTGTATTTTTCCCAAAGTATCTTCCGCCTACGACTCCAGCCCGCTGGTCATTTTCTTAACAGTCGCCCGGAGATCGGCCATGCGAAAGGGTTTTATTATATAGCCCGTCGCGTCTTCAGACAAAGCCTCATAAGCCACATCCATACTTCCGTGTCCTGTAATTAAGATTATAGACACCTCTGGATCCATTTGTCGCATCTTTTTTATAACTTCTATTCCGTCCAAATCCGGCATTTTTAAATCCACCAGAACCACGGCGATATCTTCATTGGAAAACTTTTCTAGACCTTCCTTGCCACCGTGGGCGGTAACAGATGCAAAGCCCTCCATTTCCATAGCCTTGGCAACAGCCCAACACATTTCCGGCTCATCATCAATAATGAGAATTTTGGGTTTCAAAGTTCCCCTCTTCTTTCTTAGACGGTAGATAGACTGTCATTTTTGTGCCTTTACCCGGGGTACTACGGGCGACAATTTCCCCACCGTGAATTCTGACAACCTGATTACTTATAGCCAGGCCCAATCCGCATCCACCGTCTTTAGTAGTATAAAATGGTTCAAAAATGTGATCTAAATCTTCTTCAGGAATTCCCTTACCGGTATCCTCTACAACTACAATTATATCATTTTCCTCAGTACGCGAAACAAGTATTATGGAACCACCGTAAGGCATTGCTTGAATGGCATTAATTATCAGATTCAAGAATACTTGTTGCAATTTCTCGGCGCTGCCTACAATCTTGGGCATGTTTTCATCCATTTTGATCAAAAGATTAACATTATTCTTTTGTAGTAACGGTTTCGCAAAATCCACAACGTTATGCAACAATTCATTTATATCCAGGGTTTCCAGCACACCGTCATCAGGACGACCAAAATCAAGCAACTCATTAACCGTATTACTTTGGCGATCCACCTGTTTTTTAATCCGCTCCGCGTAATCTTTAATTCCATTGCAGTCTTTCAAATCCTCTTCCATTACTTCCACCGTTGCCATCAGCACCCCCAGCGGGTTGCGTAATTCATGTGCAATTCCCGTTACCAACCTGCCCAGTGCGGCCAAAAAATCGTTTTGCCTGAGCTTTTCCCTCAGTTCCTGTCGCTCAGCCAAACCCTCACCCATTTTATTAATAGCCTTGGTTATCTGCCCCATTTCCCCGGGCAGGGGTTGCATCCGGTAATTTATATCCTGTTCTAGTTTTTCCAATCCCTCTTTTATAGCATTAATATAACGTGTAAGGTTAAGGACGACTGCTAAAACACCTAATAAACTAAAACAAAAAATCACCAAGGTGGTATAACGTGTTACCTTTCTGAAATGATAACTTTTAGCAAAGATGGGATGCATCATTTGCTCAGCCCAAACCACTGCCACAATTTCACCGTTTACTCTGACCGGACGTAAACACTCTAAAAATTCATCGTCCCAGGTTCTCCCTACTCTAACGATTTTATCTCCGGTGGCAAGAACAGACTGAATTCCCGTCGACACTTCCTGTGATATTCGTCTTTCCCGTTCAATTTGCTCTTGTTTTGTTAATTTTCTATATTCATGTAAAAATCCCTCAATATACATTTCTTCATTCTCTATCACATAGAGGCCCAACCGGACACCCTCATTCTCTTGAAGCAAAAAGCCGGCCTTTAGGGTAAAGGAATTAACCAATTGCTGCGGTGATTTGACATTACTCTTTTCCAATCCGTAGGCCACTTCGTTTATTATTTCATTTAAATATTTTTCTCTGTTTTCAAGCACCACTTCATCGCTTCTAGTGGCATAGTAGATGTCATATAGCATTACTAATACAGGTACTATTAAAATGAATGCAAGGATGACCAAAATTTGAAACCGCAAGCCTCTCCGACTTACCATTTTCATTATAGATTTCTCCCTCTTATAAGGCAATTGCTAGGAACAGTTCGGGATTGGGAAAGAATTCACATGCTCGTTTCTAAATAAATATTTGCCGGAACCGGCGAAATTCTCAAACCGGTCCGGCGAGTTCCCCACTTTTAATCACAAACCATTATTTAACCAACAGAACTGGGCAAGGGGATAGGTGAAGCACCTTATGACTGACACTGCCCAAAATAATCTCACCAATATTGCTTACCCCGCGAGTACCCATAACAATTAAATTAATGTCATTTTTCCGGGCGTACTCGCAAATCTGTTCGGCAGGATTTCCCGAACTATGATCGCATTTCACATTAATTCCTTTCTCTTTAAAGACGGCGGCCGTATTTTCAAGAATCTTATTTCTTTCCTCGGCAAACATCTCTTCAATATGCTTCCCCTGAACACCCTTGTCGCCTGCCACCCAATAAAGGTGCCTTTCCACAAACTTGTTAGGTACGCTGTCCACAATGAAGACCGTTACCTCAGCATTGGAATTCAGCTTTGCCAACTCCGAAGCAGTTTCAGCTGCTCTCAATGACTGCTCCGAACCGTCCGTAGGCACTAAAATTCGATCTGTAATCAATAAAATCCCCCCCCCAAATTACCTACCTTTGTACTATAATTCTCATTTATAATAACTTATTTTGGGGCTCAGGTAAATACCCTTATTTTAATGACTACACTTGGGTAAGCCAATATCATTCCCTTCCCTTGCACTTTGGCTCTCCCCTAAAATTGCCTGGGACAGGTAGCTTTTTCCCGGGTCAATTTTAACCAACTCTTGTATCAGGTCAATTACCGAGAGTGTTCCTGCAACACGATCAGCATCCAGCACCAGTACCGTGCTGACCCTGTTTTCGGTCATCACATGAGCAGCTTTCATTAAAGTGTCATTAATATCGACAACTACCGGGCTTCTCATAAAATCCTTTACCTTGCCGGATACAATGCCGCACCATTGTTCGGTAAACAGTCCCTCCCAAAAGACCTCCATTTTTATACGGCCTTTTGTATATGGTGGTTCCAGGGCACTTAGCAGATCTGCCCTGTTCACTGTCCCTATTATTTGGGAACCATCCATTACCAGTGCCAATGGATCGGGATTATCACCTTCCACTGTTTTTGCTAAAACTGCAGCAAGGGTCTTCAGATCGTCCTCGGGCCCCACTTTACACAACGGCAACGTACCAACTAAGTCCCGCACCCTTTTTTCCCTCGACATAAAAACCCCTCCCAGAAAACCGGTTATGATCCTTTGCCCCCATCCAGTATTAGCTCTTCAAACACCCTTGACATTTCCAATACGCCAATAACATTCTGGTGATCCAAAACCGCCAACGCCGGTGTCTTTGTCTTATTGAAGCAGTGCACCGCCCGCATCAAACTACTGTCAGCTTGCACACCCACCATCTTAATAGGTACAAAAATATCGAGCACTTTTGTTGACATTAACTCTTGGATACGTTCAGTCCAAAGACCGGTCCAAAAAACCGGTACGGACCACTGACTGATATGGAAGGCCTCCGGTTCCAATTTTTCAAATATGCTTCTTACTGTTACCAGGCCCACAGGTTTTCCACCGTCCACGGCAACGGCGGTATTGCAGAAACGGTTTGTTTTCCGAAACTCGTACAACCGGGTCATCATTTCAGATACGTTATCATTTAGCTCTACCCATGGCACCTCACCCAACGGCAACATTAAATCCTTTACTTTTTTCCCATTACCATCACCTTTCACATCAGATGACGTAGCTGACCCACCGGTAAAACGGCAAACAGATTATACACCCATATTCAATCCGAAAACTGGTCTTAGGATTATATGACGCAACATTCATGCCAATAAAGGAAATGCAGCATCACACGGTTTTCCCGGCCATAGCTACCATCACCTGTTGCATTTGCTACATTTTAAAACTATTCCGTGTATCAAAAAATGCAACCTGAGCAATTATTCACAATTTTTCGATATCGCAGGGAGGTGCACACAAAAATGACACTCCCTTGCCTGCTGTCTACATTATAGACGAATAATTTTATCTAAAAATAAAAAACAGTTAGCTACCATTCCTATGAATATCCCCAATGCCTTTAAAAATAGTGCTCGCATACTCGAGTAGCTAATTGTCACAATTTTTTGCTTTATGGCATAGATGTTGCAAGTTTTAATATTTTAAAGATAGATAAAGAAAAAGAAAAAGCCCGGTATGCTTAAACACACCGGACTAACTTCAAAACACAAAGGGGTACATCAAACTTAATTGCCAGTTTCAACTGATTTACTTTCTACTTGCCTGGCAAAGGATGGATTAAATTTTAAATTCTCTTGATACTTCTTTTTAACATTGGTTAACACAATGGTTACCGGTCTATATGCCAAGTGCGACCATTTAGCAAAGGGCACCTCAAAGACCAGCATAGGAACTGCGACCATGATGTGCAAGGCATAAATTACGTAAGTTGCAAGGGGAAGACCGTCCACACCGATGGACCGGAATACATTTATCAAAATACCGGTAAACGCTGTTAGCCACAAAAGAATGAGGAAGCACCAGTCTGTTGAGTGAGTATGCTTATAGGCCGGTCTATTCTTGCGAAGTCTACCGATCATGGCATAAGTTGTACCGTATAGCAGACCAAAGGTAGCATAATAACCAATAAGGTTATACGGGTGAATTATAGGTCGAACCTCGTCAGTTTGGAAAGCAGGTAACAAACCACCTAAACCGCTTAGGAGCACCACTACCATAAAGAAAACTGAGCAATACGAAGTCATAATTAATAAATGAATAAACCACTGTCGCTGGTCATGGCACTTGGAAAACCTCTTTTGAGTAATAAAATGAACAATTAATTCCTTAACTTCGCCCAAATACATACTTAGGGGAATTTTATTAATTAGGTCTCCCATTTGGAACTTTGCCATTCGATAGACGTTACTCAGCAAAAGTGCTGACAAAATAGCGGCCATTGTTAAATCAAGATATTCTATGACATGCGTGCTGACAAATGTGCTCAGCCTAGCCTTTTCCATGTCGGGACTATCATTGGCGAAAAGCAAGAAGCCTAACCCGATTAAAAGTGCAAAGCCGACAATGGAGAATATCTCAAATTTCTCAGATGTGTAAAAGCGTTTTGAGAATCCGGTCCAATCGTACTGCGCTGTGAGATATCTTCGGAGACCCATCATTGTTTCTCCGGGTTCAGCACCCCTGGGGCAAAAGTCTGAACACTCACCACAGTAATAACACAGCCAAGGTTCGGGGCTAGCAGTAAGCTTATCCTTAAGCCCCATTTGAGTCAGTCTTACCATCTTTCTCGGAAAGGACTCTTCACTGGTGGCCAAGGGGCAAACTGCGGAACATAGCCCGCATTGCATACATTTGTCCGCATCCTTAATTCCGTACTTTTTGACCTCATTTTTAAGGTTAGGGTCCAACCGTGTAGCCATCTTTTGCCTCCTTTCAACACAACCGTTCTTATAAATAATGAAACCTGGTTTACACATTTCAGTAGACTTACAATTAATTACTCAAGTGGAGGCTTTTTCTCTAATATCTCCAACACATCCAATTACATGTTCTCTCTGTTTATTGCTTCAAGATCTGGACGGCTAAAAAAGCCGTCCCTTTTTTTGTTTAAATTGAGAGTTGATGGGCATCGTTATAACACGGGCCCATCATCTCTCATTCATTGATAATGTTGACTGGCCTATTGGAAATCCTTCATGGGGTTAGGTCCTAGTTCATCAAGTTCCTCGGCAAAATCGTCCAACATTTGAGGAATCTTATCGTAATCCATTATCGTAACCTGAGCCATACGCACACGCTCGGACTCCAGTCCTAACCGGTCCAGCGTCTCAGATACCTTACCCAAACGGTATTCAGCCAGTTCACTACCCTTCATAAAGTGGCACTGGTAATCGTCACCGTGCTTACATCCAAGCAGGAACACGCCGTCAAAACCACTGGACATAGCATCGTTTACCCAAATAAGGTTCAGCGAACCGAGACACCTGAGGGGGATAATCCTTACCCAAGCATTGTAATTCAGCCTGTTAATACCGGCCATATCCAAAGCCGGAATAGCATCGTTTTCACAGGCAAAGATTAGAATCCTGGGTTTCTCTTCGTCCTCTTCAGGAACCTCAATGGCTTTGATCATGTTACCAACCATGGGTACGCTGTAGTTCTTGAAGGAAATGATCCTTTCCGGACAAGCACCCATGCAGGTACCACACCTTCTGCACCGTGTGGGGTTCGGCAGAGGGTTGGCTTTCTCATCTTCGTTAATTGCACCGAAGGGACACTCTTCAGTACAACGTTTACACTGAGTACAACGGTTCATGTAGAATTCAGGATAAGACATATCCCCGGACCTGGGATGTACAGCTTTTCCTTCATAGGTTGCTTCTACACACTGAATAGCTTTCAATGCAGCACCCGTTGCGTCTTCCACTGTGGTCACCAGGTCCATAGGAGCCCTGACGGCACCGGCGGCATATATACCGGTCCTGCGTGTCTCATACGGGAAGCAAATATAGTGAGAATCAGGGAACCCGTACTTGAGTATCGGCAGTTCCGGGCCTTGCCTGTATTCCAAGTTCAGCAAGTCGGCCTTGATTACAGGAGGTTGAGTAGGCTGTTCTTCATCACCGTTATCCTCTTCCTCCTCAACAGGCTCTTGAACCAATTCACCCAAGGCGGTGGTGGGAACCATACCGTTAGCTAATACAATCAAATCGAACTCATCTGCTTCGGTCTTTTCGCCCATAAGGACATCATCCAATGTAACGGTCAGCTTACCCTCATTTTCGGCCACTTCATCAATCTGATCATATTTCACAAAGATTACGCCATTTTCCTGGGCACTCTTATAGAAATGTTCATATTGACCGGTGGAACGAATGTCTCTATAGAAGACATATGCAATACCTTCGGGATTTATTTCCTTAAAGGTAATGGACTGCTTCATGGACTCAACACAGCATGCTGCGGAACAATACGGAAGGTGCTCTTCATCTCTTGATCCCGCACACTGTATAAAGCCAATTTTTTCGACACCCTTTAGCTGACCGTTAGCTGCCATTTCTTCGAACATGGCCTGGGTAATAACCTTGTCAGATTTACCGTATCCAAGGTGCCCCAGCTTGTCGGCTTCATAGGGCTTGGCACCGGTGGCCAAAACAATGGAACCTACTCTCTCGGTAACTTCCTTGCCACCCTGGTTGATGGTAACATCAAACATACCGGGACCGTTGGCAGTTTTTTCAACTTTGGAACCGGTATACACTGTGATGTTTTGATTTTCTTCAACCTGCTTAATTAATTCCGGTATGCAGTTATCCTGCAATTCCTTGAAAGAGCCCTTGATGGGAGCCATTTTATACAGTTTTGCAGCCCATCCGCCCAATGCTGCTTCCTTTTCAACCAACAGAGTCTTGTACCCGGCATTAGCTGCTTCCAAGGCTGCGGTCATACCGGTCAAACCGCCGCCCACTACCATAATAGTCTTTACTAGCTCTTCACCTTCCGGTGAATAGGGCTCCGGTAAATCCATACGGCCCAATTTTGCCATGCCCATGCGAACATAGTCTTCGGCCATCATTTGTGTATCTTCTTCACCGGCCGGTTGTGTCCAAACAACCTGCTCCCTCAAACTAACCCTATCAACAAGAACCTCAGGTCCAAAATTAAATACATCATAGTTAACCCGGGAGGAACAGCCGGCAATTACCACAGCGTTAACTTCACCGGACTCAATATCCTGCTTGATTAACTGAACCCCTTCTTCTCCACACAAAAATTCGTGGTTTTTACAGCAAGCAGGCGAATCTTCCTGACCGGCCTTAGTAAGGGCATCGATATCTAAAGCTTCACCAATTCCACAACCGGTGCAAATATAAAGTCCAATTTTTTTATCCATTATTCTGCCCCCTCACCGTGGATTGAATAGCTTTAAGTGTCGCTGCTGTTGCATCCTGCACACATGCTGCAACGTCCATGGGACGCTTAACACAACCGGCAGCATAGATTCCAGGCACCTGAGGGTCAGAGGCAATAAACCCGTCTTCATCATAGGATACGCCGGCGGGAACCTTGAACTCCCTGGTGGCGGGGGCCATGCCTGTGGCCAGAACTACCAAGTCATATTTTTCGTCGGTTATTTTTCCTGCTACTTGGTCTTCAGCATGGACAATCAATTGCTTGGTTTGCGGATCTTCTTTAATGTCCCCGGCCTTACCTTTAATGAGGTTCAAACCAACTTCTCCTTGCACCCTTGTGTAGAAATCTTCAAACTTACCACGGGCCCTGATATCAATAAAATACACGGATATCTTGGCATCGGGATATTGCTCCCTTACATACGTTGCTTGCTTAAGCGAAGCAAGGCAGCAAACGGACGAACAGCAGTTCAGATGGTTTTCATCCCTTGAACCTGCACATTGAATAAATGCTATGCTGTTTATCTCCTTACCGTCGGAGGGACGAACGATCTTCCCTTTAGTGGGACCGCTGGGAGCAGCCAAGCGCTCCAGCATAACGTTGGTAATAACGTTTTCTGATTGTCCGAAACCGTAATAGCTGATTTTCTTTGCGTCATAGGGATCCCAACCTGCGGCCCATACAACGGCACCCACATTAAATGTGGTTGTCTTGGCTTCCATCTTCAAATCAATGGCACCATAAGGGCAGGCTTCTGCACACTTACCACATTCGCTTCCCTGGCAAGCTTCGCTATCAATAGCAAACCGCATGGGGAAAGCAAACTGGTGGGGCAAATAAATAGCCTTTGTTTTGCTCATCCCGTAGTCAAAGGCACAATCTCTTTCTGCGGGGCATACTTCTGCACACTTATTACATCCGGTGCAGTTTTCGTTAACATATCTCGGATTGGTTTTGACGGTAACGTCAAAATTTCCAGCCTCACCGGAAATGTTCTCAACTACCGAATCAGTGATAAATCTAACCTTGGGATTATTCTTTATCCTTTGGAAGTTAATTTCCAGACCACAGTTGGGCGGACAAAGTTTGGGGAAATACTGGTTTAATTGTGCTACTCTACCACCTAAGTAGGGGTTTTTCTCTACCAAGAAAACTTCGTAGCCTACTTCAGCAGCCTCAACAGCAGCAGTTAGCCCACTAATTCCCCCACCAACAACCAATATACTCTTATTTGCCAATTCTATCACCTACATTTCAATGTCTTTGAGTGTTGCTGTTAACCGGGAAGGCTTTCTAAAAGGCTAACTCAAAATCCCGAAAAATTTTACGTAAAAATTGAGACAGTTTAAATATAATGCCAAAAACCAAAAAGCCCAGGCTGACCAGCAGGACCTGGAATAAACGGCTTACCGATACAAAGTTTTCATCCAGTTCCCACCAAATTACAACCAATGCCTGCCAGCCGACCCATGTTAAACATGGGCCCGTGGCCACAACGGCCACGGGCCCTATTTCGCTGTATAATCAACTATACTACTTCAACAGGTCAATAACGGGCCGCTCGATGATTTCCCACTCTTGAGTGTTGGGATCCCACTTAATGTTTACAAACTTCTTCCAGTTCTCTTCATCGAGGGTGGGGTAGTCAGCCCTGAAGTAATAACCGGGCCACCTAGTTTCCTTACGGGCCATGATGGTACGGGTGTGAGACTCGGCCTGCCACATTCTGTGGATGTTCTCCCAGCACCTCATGAGCTCGTGCAGGTTACGTGCAGCCAACTTCTCGGAGTCTTCTTTCAGCCACTGCAGAAGCTCCATAGCCCTGTTCAACTTAGCTTCGTTGGTGGTAAAGTTAGCGGATACGCCACCGACGTACTCGTCCATAGCCTTCTGAATCCGGAACATAAACATCTTGGGCAAGATGTAGTTCGGGTTCACTTCGGGATCAGTGGTGAAGTCCTTGTGCTCTTCAAACAGCTCCATGGGCCTGTAGGTAAGCTTCTTCAGCTCTTCAACCTTAGCCATGTCCACATTGGGCTGCTCGTTGTTCTCAACGATGTAGCGAATAGCTGCCTTGGCAGCAATACGACCTTCGGTGCAGGAACCGGAGGAGAACTTGTGAGCGGAAGCACCGGATGCGTCACCGGCAGCAAACAGACCCTTAACGGTGGTCATGTTGCAGTAGCCCCACTGATACTCTTCCGGAGCAATATCTTCCGGACCGGATACCCAAGCACCGGTAGCACCGGAGTGTGAACCGATGAAGTACGGCTCAGCGGCTGCAATCTCAGATGACTTCTTCTCGGGCTCAGTGTTGGTAGCTGCCCACAGCAGAGCCTGTGCGATTGTCATGTCGAGGAAGTCTTCCCAAGCTTCAGCTTCCAGTTCCTTCATCTTCTTCTTGAAGGCCTTGGGATCATCTTTATAAGCTTCAGCCAAGTTGGCGATAGCTTCTTCAGTTCTCATAAACAGGGGACCTTTACCTTCAAACTCATCCAGCATACCTAACCAGTTACGCAGGTTAGCGGGAATGGGCTTAACTTGACCATAGGGGCCCCACTTCTTGAGCTCATCCTTACGCTCTACCATGTACTCGCCGCCGAATGCGTTGGTTGCTCTGGACTTGAAGAGCAGGAACCAAGCACCAACCGGGCCGTAAGCATCCTTGAAGCGAACCGGGATAAACCTGACTTCCTGACAGGTCATTTCAGCGCCGGCCTTCATGGTGAAGTAAGCACTGGAACCTGTGCTGAACGGAGGATACCAGGAACGTCCAAGACCTTCACCGGTGGAACGGGGCTTAAATACGCCGACTGCGCCGCCCATGCAGGTGATAACAGCCTTAGCTTTGAATACATAGAACTTCTCTTCACGAACGCTGAAGCCAACGGCACCGGCAATTCTGTCGCCGTCCAACAGAGGCTCTATGATGAATACGCGCTCGTAAATGTTATCCATACCAAGGGCATTCTTAGCAGCTTCAGCAACGATAACCTTGTAGGATTCACCGTTGATCATGATCTGCCAACGACCTTCGTTTACATACTCACCGTTCTCATCCTTCCAAATGGGAAGACCCCACTTTTCAAACAGGTGAACGGTACCGTCAACGTGACGGGCAATGTTGTAAACCAAGTCATCACGGGCAATACCCATCATGTCTTGCTTAACATAGTCAACATACTGCTCGGGAGTGTTCTTGCCTTTGCCTACTCCGAGGTATTGGTTAATAGCGGAAAGACCCATGGCAACAGCACCACTGCGGTCCATGGATGCCTTGTCAACGAGGGTTACTTTCAGGCCGTGTTTCTTGGCCCAGTAGGATGCTTCAACAGCGGCACCACATGCGGACATGCCGCCACCGACTAGCAAAAGATCAGTTGTAACTTCTACGGTTTCAACATTCAATGGCATAGGATTTAACCTCCTCCGTGGTCATTATTTTGCTTTTTAAACCTCTCAAGATTTACTTCTTGGGAGCGGGAATTTCATCCATCAACAGTGATGCAGGCTCGGTGAACAGAGCAGGGCTGTTCAGGTCTTCTTGGTCAGCAGGGAATCCGCCGGACGGCTCAGCAGTACCTTCTTCAGTGGTACGGATGGGGAACTTGAACCGCTTGATCATACCGTTACGGAAGCGAATGGTCCACATAATGTTGTCCGAGCCTCTCAGAGGAGTACAGGTAGCACCCATGGGCACGAAATCAGCGTAGCCGCGCAGGTCCATTGCTTGCTGCGGGCAAGCCTTAGCACAGCAGAGGCACTCCCAGCAGTACTCAGGGTGACGGTTGTAAGCCTTCATTTTCTCCTTGTCCAACACCATCAGGTCGTTGGGGCAGGCATGCATGCAAGCAGTCTTATCTTGACCCTTGCAGCCATCACACTTTTCAGTCATTACAAAAGTTGGCATAATTAACTAACCTCCTGTTCCCTTTTTTAGGAATTGATAGGATTTGAGTGGCTAATTGGCGAGCATACTGGTGAATTAATATATCACCAAGTTTTCCAAAACCACCCCCTCCAAAAAATCTTAACAGTGCACGACTGCCACAGACAGTAATCAACAAAAAGCTTGGCAGCCTTTATGCACATTTTTTGAGTAATTACTTTACTGCAAACTTTTGGCCTCTCTTTGTCATCTGGCTGATATTTCTCCACCTTTGTTTCTGCTAGAGTACAACTATAATTAGCAGCCTTGTGGAGAAACTTAATCATAATTAACATTTAAAAGACCAGTTTGTATCCTCTTGCACAAGCTCCGGTTTAAGACTTCGACGTTGACCAAGTCAAATCCTTCTTGAGCTATAAAAATTTTTATTCGAACTGGATGCCGCCCTGCTACCAGGGGGCACCCAGTGCATTAAGGCAATTACTTTTTAGTGGTGGGGATATCTTCGTAAGCGCCCTTCTTGATTTCGACTTTTTCTGCAGTCTTATAGTACTCTTTGAGTATTTCAATTACTTCCGGACGACCAAACTCATTAGGAATTTCCTCTCCGTCTTGCATCATGCGACGGAATTTGGTACCACTGAGCACACAACGATCCTCTGCATCGTGGGGGCAAGTACGCAGGCTGGCCATACTCTCACACTTATAGCAGTAGAATGTCCAGGCAATCTTCATGGGCTTGAGCTCAAGAGCGCCATCCCAAAGCTCGTTGAATATTTCTTGAGCGTCAAAGGGACCGTAATAATCGCCAACACCGGCATGGTCACGACCAACGATCAAGTAGCTGCATCCCCAGTTCTGGCGGAATACGGCGTGCAGCAAAGCTTCTCTGGGGCCACCGTAACGCATTTCCATGGGATATACACCAACGGCGATTGACTCTTCAGGGAAATAGTTCTTAGCAAGCACTTCATAACACTTAACCCTGGTCTCACCTGGAATATCTCCGGGCTTCAATGCACCAACGATAGCATGAATGAAGCAGCCATCAACTAAACCGCTCTCTAAAGCAAACTTGCAGAGGTACTCGTGGGAACGGTGCATGGGGTTACGGGTCTGGAAAGCAACAACATTGGACCAACCCTTTTCTTCAAAGAGCTTACGTGCTTGCTCGGGATACAGATAGTAGTCGGGATACTTTTGAGGATAGACACCCTCATTAACCACCTTAACAGAACCGCCCAAGTTGAACTCGCCTTGCTCCATAACCTTGGCCACACCGGGGTGTCCCTCGGCATCCAAAGTTTTATACACTTCACGACACTCTGCTTCTTTATCGTAAGTATAAATTTCTTCAACCTTCATGGTAGCGTAAAGCTCATCAGAAGCCCTGTCAACCAAAGCTACTTCCATGCCTTCTTTAAGGTCGATAGCTTCTTTTTCTTCTTTGGTGATGGACAAAGTAACGGGCATGGGCCACATTGTTCCATCGGCAAGTTTCATATCAAAAACACAACCGTTATAGTCGTCTTTTTTCATGAAACCATCCAGCGGAGTGAAAGCACCGATACCTAACATAAGAATATCGGATGTTTCACGGGAACTCATGTACACTTTCGGCAGCCCTTCAGCTCTCTTGATTTCAGCTTCTCTTTCTGCACCATAGAGCAGCAGAGGCTTCAATTTTCCTTCTGGACCATGTGGTTTAGGTAGTGCCATTAAACTTTCCCCTCCTGTTTATTAATTATTTGCAACTTGTGTGTCGAGGAACGAGCAATTCCAAATTGCTATTATCAGGACCCCCTATTCCCCGCGACACTTTTCATTGTGAACCTTAGTACTTTTTCTCGCTTAAAACAAGCACCTTTTTCAATAAACAAACATAAGCACAGTTAATACATTGCTTTAGTCATACTTATTCTACACCTGTTGCAAAACACCTTCTCCCACAAGAAAGTATTTTTTTCCCACTTCTTGTGAACACAAGCACTTAGAGTTTTCATAAAAAACCGCATAAAATTAATCATATACGGTAATAATCAGCCTTTTCATTTACTGCTTAGCTAACTACAACAAATATAGCATGAATTTCACATTCTGACAAGCACTATTGTGTACAAACCTTATTATATCTCCAGCCCCTTTTAACCCGCATTGGATCAAAAGGGGCCACAGTAAAACTAAAACTCAAAACCTGCAAATTTGTCAATATAATGGTCCAGCATTTCGCTGCTTCCCTTTTCAAGGTACTCCTTCATAACCTTGGGCCTCCGCAACCTCGCGCCTTCCGGCAAAACAGACAATGCCAGGTGCGTAGCCATAGGTGCAAAGGTATATTGTTCTTCAATCACTTGCTGCGGCATAATCTTTGCCTCCAGCGTTTCCAGCTTGGAAGCCATATCCTGAATCAAATCAATAGAAACTTTCTTTTTCCTTCCATTGGGAAGCCGCACTTTATCACAGTACTGAAGCTGAAAATCCACAACTTCGCTGGGCAATTGGATATCATACTTCTGCCGGTATTTTTCCGCCACAGCTTCTAACTGCCGCCTGGCTCCCAAGTTGGAGTCCTTCTCGCTCAACAGGCCAAACATACGACAGCTTAGAGGCCTTACAGGGTACACCTTACAGTTGTTTGAACCATCCAAAAACGGACACTTTACGTTTATATCAACCAACTCAAGGAAAAAGTAACGTAAAGTATTCTCCATAATCTCCCGCTGGCTAGTCTTTAGATTATCCCTGACATGCCTGAACAAGTTCAGAAATTCAATCAAATATCCCGGAGGTGGTACCGTACAGCAGGTTGCACATTTGTCACAAGTTGTCTCGGGCAACCGCTGGTAAATTTCATTCAACTCGTCAAAGAGTCCTTCATTCTCTGCGTAGCTCAGAGTAGGGTACAGCTTGGATAATGCCAGCATTAATACATCATTCCTTTCCTAGAATCATTGCTGCAACATATTTTTTACAATTGATGTCCCAATTGTAGACTATTATTATACGTCAAATCCCAAAATCCTGCCGAAAAATGCAGACACTTTTTACAAAAATAAAATAAGGTTTTGAATCAAAACCTTATTTTCCCCTTGCTGAATATATACACTTGGCTTTAGCAGACATTTTTATAAAGTTATTACAACCACCAACTACACGCTACCGGTACCCGCACTCCTTGGAGTTAAATCAAGCTTAATGACCACAACCGTGCGAGTGATCACTACAATCATGCCCGTGTCCGTGATTACAGGCTACGGGACGGGAAACCAGCTGCCCCAAGGCAAACATTTTAGCAACATCCTCAATGGCGCCCCGAGCCCCTGTAATTACCTTCATGCCGAACTGCTCCAGGGCACGTTGTGCCATGGGGCCAATACCACCCACGATTACCACTTCTACATTTTCATCTTTAAGAAGCCCGGCGAGTCCACCGTGATTGTGAGCCAAACCTGCAGCGGACACCGTTTTACCTTCTTTAATTTCGTTACCCTCAATCTCAATGATCGCAAACTCGCTGCTTCTTCCAAAATGCTGATTTACATCTTTATTATCCACCGGTAATGCTATTTTCATATTGATCACTCCTCCTATTAATTAAGAAACTACTTTTCGGACATTCACTCATTATAAGTTTACTTACAATGTGAACATATGTCAACTTTAAATTTGTTAAACATAAAAAGAAGTCCTGAAAGGACTTCTTAAATATTGACCTCTTTTTTGTTACAAATAAACCCGCCGCTGGCGGGTCTCAAGGGGGCATATAAATACGACATTTATTATGTTTAAGAATCAGGCAACAGGCACAAACACAATATAGCCCCGCGCCTAACAAATCTCTCCCTGACCTCATCCCCAACCGGGGTATTATATTATGATATACACATGCTGTAATGAGGGGGGAAAGATATAAAATGTCAGTACACTCTACCGGCTAAAAGATTATTTATTTTTTAATTATACACAACCGGTAGGCTTCGGCAAACCGGCAACTTTACATGCACCCTTTGCCGGGCCGCTGGGGAAAAGCTCATAGATCTTCTTAAGGTTGAAGCCCGTCTCTTTACAAAGCTTCCGAATCATAGGAGCAACTTCAAACTGCTGGTAGTAATCACGAAGATAGTTGATGACTTTCCAGTGCTCTTCAGTAAGCTCTTCGATTCCTTCGTCCTTTGCGAAAGCTGCGGCTACAGACTCATCCCACTGCTCGGGACTTACTATAAAACCGTCCTCATCAATTTCAATTTGCTGACCATTTACTTCTATGTTTGCCATTAAATACTTCACCTCCACCAAATTTAGCCATGCTTTACCTTAATCCCCGCTCCATTTATTCTTTGCGCCTATTGCCGAATTAAACCCCCATACAACAACAAATTAGATGTAACAATCTTCCAATCACATCAATCCATAACATTGCCAAAAATCCAATGTCAATAATTAATTGTATATGGAGCTACGTAATTAGTCAAGCTACTGGTAACATACAATCTTTCTCTAAATTAGAAACAGACTCCCAAACGCTTGTCAAATCTCACGTTATTATAGTTAATAGAAAAATGCATAGAATTCCTTACAGATTATTGTTTCAAATTACCCGCTTCATATCTTACCATATGCCTTTGTTCCGTCCCGGATTCACCCAGAACATACTCGGCTATATTCACCGAGTGGTCACCGATACGCTCCAAATTGCTTAAAAGATCCAAATACACGGCCCCGGCCTCTGCAGAACACACATTGTCGTTAAGACGCTTTAAATGTGCCTTTCTGAAGTCCTTCTCCATCTTATCTATGGCAATTTCATTTTGCAGCACCTGCCTGGCCAAAGCCGCATTATTTTTCTCCATGGCATTCATGGCTTGCTGCAATGTTAGATCCGTAAGGTCTATCATGGATTCAAGGTCGTTTGTGGCCTGTTCCGAGAACTCCACACCGTGTTCTTCAGCATACCAAGCCAATTCAAGGATATTTTCTGCGTGATCACCTATTCTTTCCAGGTCAGTTACGGCCTGCAAAAGAATGGAAGCCTGGTTTGATTGAGCGTCATTTAATCGATTATAAGAAAGCTTAACCAGATAGTCGGTTATTTCTTTATCCAGTTGGTTTATCTGCTCCTCGATTGCCTTAAGCCCTGCGCCCTTATCATCGGGCTTAATGCCAAAGAAATAGTCCATAGAACCATGAAAAAGCCCCCTGGCCAAACGCCCCATGCGCTGAGTTTCGTGCATGGCTTGTCCCAAGGCCACATCGGGGTTCCCCAGCACCCGTGGTTCCAAAAACTTGGATTCCCTTAGCTCTCCTTCCTTGGAGGGAACAAGACGGGTTACGATCCAAGCCAAACAGCCCACAAAGGGCAATTGAACCAGTGTGTTGGTAACGTTAAACACACCGTGTGTTTGAGCAATCTGCATCCTTATGTTTAAAGTCTCCCAGGTCCCCTCGAAACCCGGAAGCATTACATAAACGTAGTTTGTAAGCAGCTTAACCACTTCAGGAAATATTCCCATTATGGTCAGGGGAAGAAATATAGCTGTACCGCTCAAGTTAAATAACAAGTGAGTCATGGCGGCCCTTCGGGCGGCAACTGATGCACCAATGGCGGCTAAAAGCGCCGTTATGGTGGTTCCTATATTATCCCCGAAAAGAATCGGAACAGCTTGCTTGTAAGTAACCAGACCCTGCGTAGCTAATTCCTGTAGAACACCAATGGTGGCACTACTACTTTGCACCACAACGGTAAACAGCGTTCCTATTGCCACTCCCAGAAGGGGATTTTCCTGTACATTGGTCATAAGGCTTAAGAAGTAATCCCACTCCCGAAGAGGCTTGAGCCCGGAACCCATAACTTCCATGCCGTAAAAGAGCATTCCAAAGCCAAACAATACTTGACCGATTAACTTTGCCTTTTCCTTCTTAATGAAAAACAGCATCACTGCCCCTATGGTCATAATGGGTAGAGCATACTCTTTTATTTCAAAACCAATTAGATAAGCAGTTAACGTTGTTCCAATATTGGCACCCATTATAATACCAATGGCCTGCCGGAGATTTAACAATCCGGCGTTAACCAAACCCACCGTCAAAACGGTGGTTCCACTGCTGCTCTGTATGAGTGCCGTTACCGTCGCGCCTGTTAATACCCCACGCAGGGGAGTCTTGGTACCCTTCTCCAAAAAGTAGCGCAAACGCTTTCCCGCTGCAGACTGCAACCCTTCCGACATATACTTGATCCCGAAAAGAAACAAGGCCAGTCCACCCAAAAAGCTAAAAAGGATATCCTGAACAGGTAGTTGCATGGGCCACCTCCGTATTTTTAGTTCCAAACGACATTTTAACAAAAAATTTGAGAAGGTAATAATATGTTTTTATTTTCTGAGTCTGTTCGAAAAGTTTAACAAAAGTTAGCCAAAAATAGGAAATGCACCGCCGCTTGTCGAATTGAGTAGTAATCGCCAAAAAACTACCAAAACCAAGCGAGGTGCATACTTATGGCAGACCTTCAGTTGGATCTTTTTCCCATGAGTTATTATAACACACTTGGATTTGATAGAGAACTCATTGACTATATTGAATTTGTGGATGATTCGTTTATATATGATCTTATTTGGCCGTTATACAAAAAAGGCGGACGTATTCCCCATAATCCGATAACTATGTTCAGGGCTCATTATCTGTACTTTACCAAAAATGAAATCAGCTCTTACCGTGACTTAGAGCGTAAATTAAAAGAACCCCAGAACCAAAGTTACCGAAATTTCATCTTTGCAGGTGGGTCACAGCGTATACCGTCTCATAACAGCATGAGTAACTTCAGATCTAAAGTGGGCGTTAAGCTTTTTTACCAGATACTATTCCACATTCTTGCCCAGGCACTGAAGCTGGATGGATTCTTAAATCCTGTCCTTACTGCTGTAGACTCCAGGCCACTATTTGC